>Ga0116229_10001901_pt1 | contig 33421 bp, 18 predicted proteins | sample S1TSphgellanicum_3_FD_87313 | JGI IMG/M metagenome (GOLD analysis project Ga0116229, IMG submission 87313) | Host-associated microbial communities from peat moss isolated from Minnesota, USA - S1T2_Fc - Sphagnum magellanicum MG | ecosystem: Host-associated > Plants > Peat moss > Unclassified...
ATTGCACCTCTTATGACATTTAATCAAAGCTCAAAAGGTAACATTTGGATGAGCCCATGAATGGGGGTTGCAATAACATTTATCAATAAATCAAGTGGGTGAAGAAGGGCACCAATGGCACCTCCACCGCCTTGAAGACCAAGGAAGGTCACAACAACATGGTCTCAGATCACATAGGGGCAAAAACCTCGAGACAATGCAACCAAGGCATTTGTTGGGGAAAAAGTTGATGACCAAGGACGTTTCAATATAGATTGAACTATAGACATTGATGGTGTTTCAATATGGACCAAATTATAGACATTGATGGTGGACAATGCACTAAACATTTGATGAGTAGCATGTGAGGAAGGCGATGACAATGGAAGTGCATTGCACCTAGATGAGCCAATGGAAATTAAAAATTGATTGAAAAACATCTGGCATTCCCTATCATTATTACCACTGCAATGCATTCTTGCACCATCCATTGGACAACCATTATGACTCAATTGTGAATGAACCTCAATTAAGTTAATATTTGGTATCACCTTGGGTAAAGCATTATGTAATAAGCAATTTTTACATAGTTATGTAGATAGGTAGGAAAATAGGTGACTACTAATTAAGTATATGGTTTATAAATAGGTGAGAGTTATCTTTACTACCTACCTCCCAAGAACCCACAAGATTAAAAAAAGTAACAGAATTAACCACCATGGTTAGCTTGGGAACTAGAACCCAATAGAATACTCTTTCCTAACCACTTACCATCCATCCTTCCTGGTACACTGGTGGGTGCTGATTCAATCTGGAATTACTTTTGTACCTACATAGTGATCATCCACATTTCTTGCTTACCATACTTGGGGGTGTTAATAAGTGTTGGGTGGTTCTACAAAGAACATATGATTCCAGTTCTTAAAAGTAAATGAAAGCTATTTTGGTTTCATACATAAGTGGAACTGGGGATCTACTTTTGGGTCTGCCTCTTAAAAACAAATTCTGATTTCGGATTTGGTTATGTTTTTGAAAATCAGACTAAATTTTGATCTGGTTTCAGGTAACTCGGACTAGAATTAGAAGTTAACTGCAGTTTATTTCCAGTCAACCTCCATTTAGACCTCAGTTCTAATTTTGTTTTTTCAAAAATAGACTTGGTTCTGAGTTCTCTGTTCTTGGTTCTGGTTCCACACATAAAGAAATTGTGATCTTGATTTTTTTAACCAGTTCCAAAAATCAGATCTGATTCTGGTTCAGTTTTTGGTTAACTAGAACTGAAATTGAAACCAGTGGTTCCAACCCTCCAAAGTGGGTACTACCCAACACTAGTACCCACACATGGAAGTAGTTACTTGGGTAGGGCAAAGGGGGAAGGCAAAGGAGAGCTTTTACTCAGGAATGCCTCACTCCTCAAGCATTACGCAATGTGAAAACCCACACAATTTTTTTTCATCTTTCTTGTGATATCTGATAGTTACCACAGGAAAAAGTGAAAAAAAAACGTGAGTGTTTAAAAAAACCAAGATACCTGCTTTTGCAAAATCGTGAGCATCTTGTTCTTTGGAATGCCCACTTCTTGCACACAAGATTACACTCTACAAGGTTCCCTACAAATACACTAAGAAACTTTCAAGTAGATCTTTACTAGTGTCCAATGGATGGTGTATTGGTGGGTGCTTGGTCACATCTATCTGTGAAGGAAGGTAGTTTGTTTTTTTTTTTTTTGTAGTTATGAGATCCACCAATCCGGAATGCTTCAGATCCTGCTCTGGGTGTCTTTGGAAAGCTCTCAACCACTAGGATTGCATGAGCTTGGTTCCATGGTGTTTCGACTTGCGCTGCAAAAGTTCTTAATATTGAATAATTTCTTCATTGAAAATTAAATTAAATCATAGCTGGAAATTTCGGAGGAATTGGAACGTGCCTTTGGTGTTGTTGGAAAGATCTTGATGAGCAGGATTTGATGGAATTTATATGGTAAGATTTGGATTCAGAATGTGGGAGATATTGATTTTTAAGTGATTTCTGCCGCTGAAAATTCCAAAAAACCAGGTTTTGGAAGAAAAAATCAGTTGAGGACGTCATAACACTCGGGCCAACGGCACAGGCCACACTAGTAAGTTTTTGAAGTAACAATAATTAGTGAACTCCAAAAAATCTTCTGTACACAGTCATCCCTAGAGCTCCTAAGATGCCACCGTCCCTACTATTCCAGAGGTCTATTCTACCCGGAATTTACTAGTCACTGGGCTCTCGGTTTTTTCCACACGGGAAAAACCGCGCCGGGAAAAGCAGCTCGTCCACCGCTTCCTGCGACGCAGCAGCTGCGCAAGTTCACGCGGAACTCCTGCGCAACTCTCGCTTCGCATCCCTCGAGCGTTTCACGAGATTTCGCGTAAATAGCAGAAGCGAAGCCCAGGAATTTCATCGTCGAGGTTTTGCAAGAAGGAAAGCGTTGGATAGTAATAGATATTCCTGAAGTTTGTAGTTTTGAGAAAGTTTGTAGACTTGGAATCTGGTTCTTCAAAACAGACCCCCAAGTGCACAGTCTCCCTCGAGCTCAACTGTGTGAGGTACGTCGTGCACTCTTGTTTTTGCTGTGTGGTTTGGGAAATATCTGAATTTGGGTTTGTAAAATTCTGACAGATTTGCAACAGTGTTGAATTTTGTGCCGTTTTTTTAATTTCCCCCCCTTTTCTGAAAGACTGCATTTTCTGTTTGGGAGAGAAGATTTCATCTTGTTTTGTTTTGTTTTTTGCAGTGAGATCTATCTGAAGAAGATGGAGCATCATCGTCACCATCACGAGAGCAGAGAAGAGCGCCGAGAAGACCGTGAGGAGCGTCGTGAAGAGCGTCGTGAAGAGCGTCGTGAAGAGCGCAGAGAGGAACGTTATGAGGGCGGAGGAGGTTACGGAGGTTACGGAGCTCCTCCTCCTCAGGCTGACTACGGCTATGGACAGAGGACGGACTATGGGTACCCGGCCGGGGGCTACCAAGATCAGCAGCCCGGGCCTTACGGAGCTCAGCCTGGATATGGCGGCGGCGGCGGCGGCTATGGCCAAGGATACGGAGGGAACACACAGGGTATCTATCAAGAGGAGCAGAGGTTGGAGCGTCTGAATGAACTTCGCAATGAGGAGAAGAGAGATGAAAGGAATGAACATGTGGCTGGCCTTGGTGCTCTTGCCTCTGGAGCATTTGCTGCGGTGAGAGGGACTTTCAGTTTTCGCTTGATGACAGACAATCCAGACTTGCGTTTTTTTCTTCTTTTTCTGATTCTGAACCTCATCTCATCTCATCTGAATTGTTGTTCTTCTGTTGTTGTTGCAGTTTGAGTCCCACGAGGTGAAGGTGGACCCAGAGCATGCAGGAAGACACAGAATCGAGGAGGAGGTAGCAGCAGCAACGGCTGTAGGAGCTGGAGGTTACGGGATATACGAACACCATGAGATGCGCAAAGCCCACAAGGGCGAAGGCGAGTATTCGTATGAAGCGGAAGGCCAGAAGAAGCATTCATGGTTCTGAAACCTTCGTTGTTGCTCCGCCTGCGTTGCCGCTTCCCAGGCCTTTTGCAACATACAAAACCCTAAGATGGGAGAGAGTTTGCTTGCTGCAGCATCAAGACTGCTGTGATCTCTCCTCTCAGATTCTTTGTTCTCTAGTAAAGTTTTTGCTCATGGCAAGACTCTGGTATCTCTTCTGAGATTCTTGTTTCTTTCAATGTTCTTGCTCATGGCAAGACTTTGATATCTCTTCTGGGATTCTCTATTTTCTTGTAAGCTTTTTGCTCAAGGCAAAGACTGGTATCTGTACTGGGATTCTCTTTTTCTTTTAGTTTTGTGCTAATGGCATTATAGATAAGAACATGAGTTAAGCATGCAACTGGCCCATGACTGAAACTGAATCTTTCATGGAGGTACTGTCTGTACATTCAACTATCTTGCATAGTATGCAGCCCCTTGAAGGTGGATGCTCCTTAGGCTGTGAGGAGTAATGTGTGAGATCTCAATTTTCAAGGTAAGCTTCTCCTACAGATTTTAAGAGAAATATGAGATTGCAGTTTGGTACTTGCAATATTCTTGCAACTGTAGTGAGTTGGCCTTTTTGTAATAAAGGTTACAGTTCCTAAAGCTCTCTCTCTCCCTCCAGCTGCTGAGTCTATTGTGCTCTGAGTTCATGAAATGGTGGTGAGTCTGTGGTGCTTTGAATTCATGAAATGGAAAAAGTCTGTGGCACTCTGGATTCACGAAATGGAATTTGTTAAATGGAGTCTGTGGAGCTTTGGAATTCATAAGATGGAGTCTATGTAAATAGAATCTGTGGAGGCTCTGGATTCATGAAATGGAGTCTGTTGTGCTCTGAAGTCATGGAATGGAGTTTATGAAATTGAGTCTACAGTGGAGCCCTGAATTTGTTAACTGAAGTCCGTGATTCAGAGTTTGAAAAATTGGTGACTTTTTCTATGATACACCCCTACTACACAGTTTTGAGATTATCTATCACTGTCACTTTACACTCTTGTGTGCCAAATGTCAATTTATTTGGTGGAACTGAATAGGGGAAACTCCCTTCCCTGTTCTCTGATTTCTTTTTGGCACCAAACGATATTGTGCCTGTTCAAAGACTGTTCCCTGTATCCACATCATTTTGGGGATTGTTTTTACATGTATATAGGGTAATGGCCAAGGCCACAGGCAATATTGGAACAAGCACCCATGCAAGGTGAAGCCAGAGTCAAGGCTGATTCCAGTAATACCAGGAGCCAAGGGCATTACACAGTGCTAAAATTGACAATTTCTTTTCATTTTTTGCCATGATACCCACTGGTGGGTATCACAGGAAAAAAAACACCCAAGGGCATGCAAAATTTGACAAAAAAATTTCCGTTTTTTCTCATGATACCCATTGGGTACCAGAGGAAAAATGCAACGCAGGGCATTTTGGAAAACACAAATATCTGTAGTGGGGAGTTTAAAGCTGGTAGCTCCAGAGGATGTGAGTGCTTGATCGAAGAGCCATGCCCAGCCAATGGCTGACATTATGGCAGTGATGTAGCAACTGAATAAAGATGGTGGTTGATAGCCAAGCTTTACTTTAGCACTGGCTGTGGAGTATGGAAAAGCCAAAACTGTCCATCTGAACCACATACAGCAACCTTCTCTGCCCCTTTGGCCTTTATTTAGAGAAACTACAGATTCTGCAGTGGGTTGCTTCGACTTTGAATGCACCAAAATTTGTTTCCTTATCAACTAGAATCCAAAGGACTTTGTAAGCAGTGTTCTTTTTTCTGGCGAATTTTTGCTATCCTTAGACAAAGAAATTGGAATTTCTTTTTGGAATTTTTTCCTTTCTTTGTTGAAATTCGACTAATTTTTCTAGTTTTCGCCAAAATTTCAATAATGAAAAAAATGTAAAAGAAAACTCTGTTTATAACTTATTCCATTTTATAATAATGTACTTAAAGGAATCATAACCATTCCCAAACTCTAATAGAGATCTCCATAAAGTGACCTCCTTATGAGCCTTCTTCCATCCTCCAACCTTTCTGTCAACGTCTAACAATATTATTTGTAAAGTAATCAAAGTTTATTAAATATGGTATTAAATGCTGGAACTGGGGAATAAATGCACGAGGTTCGAGAATATTTATAGTTGCAGTACACAGCGCGACATCAGTGATTGATTGAAAGCAATCAGGGAAAAAAAGACAGGGTGAAACTCAAGTTTGGTGTTAGTCTGAGTTTCAGCCCTCGTTCACTTTTTTTCCAGAAATCTCATCCTCTTTATGATCAAACAGGGGGTACTGCCCTAGTACTGGTGCTGTGTTTTCTTTACTTTACAAATATCACTAATATGTCCCAAAAAAAGAGCCCTTATAAGAGCATCTCCAGAGCATTTCCAGCATCAACAGTCAAATGACCTGTACCAACAAAAGTTTTGGATGACATTAAATAAGCAAAGGGTCCTTATTACAGGAAATGCTAAAGTACTGCCCGCTTCTTTTTTTTCCCTGACTGCCCAGTTGTCATCCAAGAGGTGTCTTGAGATGCCCATACATATTATAGACTTCGGTTTTGTGCATTTTGGGTCTGTGACAGATACTAAGTGTTTATTGTTACAGACTCAAAATGTGTAGAACAGGACCCAAAGTCTATAATGGGCAGCACCAAATTGTGTCTGAACATCATTCATCTTTGAGAAATGGATGGATCGGGCCAAGGGCAGAAAAGGAAAAAAAAGAATCAAGCAATACTTTTTGTAAGGCCTGCAATAAGGACCCTTTGCTTATTTAATGACTTCAAGTGAAAATGGGGTTTGCTCCTGTACTTAAAAAGACCACTTGCTCTTGGAAAAAAGGACTAGCCAAAAAGAAAATGACCCATGGTTGGCCGGATACCAACTGACAATCAGTGATTGGTTCACATGTGACATATATAAATGTTCCCTCAGTGTGTATTGTCCAATACTTATTGTTTTTAGACTCAATCTATCAATAACAGATAATAGATTGTGAGGTTTTCATCTTTTAATACCTTTTTGGATCTTCTAAGTTCTAATGCCTTTCTGGAAAGCTCTCAGTTCCCCAGATCAGTGTTTCTTTTTTTGAATTTTGTGATGTTGGCACACTGGTGATCATCCACAAGGAGATTTAGCCACATTTGGCTATAGACCAGCTATGGATGCAAATTCATTAACATCCTTTTATATCCTGGCTACTTGCTTGAACCAATGTGTAGAAACATGAAAAAAAATTAGATTTGTTTTTGAAAAAGCAGGGAATATCTGACAGATTATTATTTTTCTGAAAAAATATTCGCCATCAAAAAATGCTGCCCCAGATCTGAAAGTTCACTAATTTCTGATCCCAGTTTTAGGGCCAGGATGTGAACCAGCACCCACGTTCATACCTTCACCTGTTCGAGTGTGGCCTATTAGTGGCCAAATTCAGCTCAGTCCAGAAAAAAGTTACAGATTTGAACTCAGAGACCACCCTGATTTAGGGTTAAGAATGGGATATTTATAATATTTTTAAAAATAATTTGAATGAATTTTGAGAATCTCATCATGGTACCAACGTGGGTGCTGGTTCACCCAAGTCCAAATTTGGCACCATTTATGAGAACATGGGTATATGCTGAGAGTCTAGAAACCTATGTATATATATATAATAAATAATATATATGTATATAGACATTTGTGATGTGCAGCAAAGAATCTAAAAGCTGGTTGATTTTTGTCTTGTAGTGTGGTGGCCTTTGAACCTGATTACTGAGATGTTTTGGCTTGAGGTATGGACCCTCTTTATGGTTGCAGGGCCTATTATTAACCACAGTAGGTCAGTTCTGGATCACAGATACGCTCTGGCAGTGATCCTCTGATTTGTGATATTATTAACCTCAGTCAATCTCTGGATAACAAGGACTTTGGCAGACCCTCTATAGCGTTGGTTCTCTTGGCCTTTCATGTAGCCTATTCTGGGCTCCACAGTTGGAATTTTCAACTTACTCTGAGTTTCGTGCACCTCCTCCCATAATTTGATAACCGTTGAGTTGATCCAGTCCTTGCTTTTGCTACCTTGTATAGAAGAGCCCACAACTGTCAGTGGGGCAGTAGTACCCTCGTGCCTAGGCTGATTGGGTGGCCAAGTGCCCTTTTTTTTTTCTTTTTTTCCTTCTTTGGGTCATTTATGTTTGGCAGTAAAAATTGTTTTTTTCTTACAATTCAGCATTATATTCAATAATGAAGCTAGACTGTGTGCTTGAGAGTTTTTTTTTCAGATTTTCAGCATGGCAAACACATATTTTTCAAAAAAAATAACAATTTTTAAAAGTAATTAACTAATCTTGGTAAGGTATTCTGCCTTACTTTCATGGGCCTACCTATTTCCATGCCCTACAAAAATCCTCATTTTCCGGTCTTCTTATATGTTTATTATGTGCATAAGTTCTTGCATGGAAACTATGATAGGCAATGTAGCTATATATGAATGATAGTTATAGACAAAGATGAGAGTTGCACAACTAAGTGCTGATCAGCAAAGCCCCACAAATTGCATCATTAAAAGACTCTTTTTTCAATAATTATGAGAAATCTTCAAACACAAACAACTGGTTGGTCTAAACTATTCTAATTTGGGTACGATTCACACGTACAATAACCAATGTTTTTTTTTAAAGTGAAACGTCGTCAAAAAGCACAGAAATAATAGGTCATGAAAATAGCATTTTGTCGGCCCACTCGTCACATAACTAGACCCAAGTGTTGGGAAGCACTCAATCATCATCTCAATCTTCACACTTGGTTTTGATGACATTCACCAAATGGCACAATTCCCACCATTAATGCCTAATTTCAACACCAAATGAAAGGCCCTCCGCCTAGGGATCTTTTAGCCAAGTTCAATGTCCCTTTGTTGTGCATCATCCCCAATTGCTTCTCCTCCAACTCACATAATGGAGCCATGTTCTTTTGATTTCTAGGATTCCAAGTGATTGTGATCCTTACATTGTTTGGTGATGATACACATGCCATATAATAAGTATTATAGCTTTGTATTTGAATTAGAGATTGTTACTGGTTTTAGGGTGTCTTTAGTTTCAAGCTTAGGGTTGTTAGGTAGGATTGAACGAAAAAACATTTGTTTAAAGGACCAACTACCACCACTTTATTGCAAAGCTACGCTCATGAATTTTATAAGTAATTTTGAAAGGGGGTGGGGGGGGACAACTTAGGAGCCTTAACTTTGATAGATTTTATTGCAATTATTAGTGGCAAAGAAAGCACCTACAATAGGAAGATGGGTAGGCAATTACAATGGGAGAATTCTGGGGCATCAAAGGTTTGAAGCTCCAACACATTTAGGAATGTAATTTGGTCAACATTTCCCCTTGCATTGTTTTTCTTTGCAATTTAAATTTAAGGATTTCAACGCAGATAAAGTGGGAAATTATGAGCATAATGTGTTGGGGACTCATAAAATTTGAAATTGGAGGTTGTAATTGTTTTATGTGTGATCATTTTTTGAATTGACGAGATGCTTGCTAGATTAGCCATGTTCAATATTTTAGTTGTGCCTTTATTAACCATGTAGGTAGTTCTAACAAAACACCCTATTCTATCCAAATGTCAATGACTTTAATTGTTAGTTTTTGTCCGAGTGTCCACAACATGTTCAAGCACAAGGAACATTCAAACACATCAATGAAGTTTTATCAAACCATGTGATTTGTCAACTTTCGTTATCAAAATGTCTTACAAGATTTTGCCCATTTTACACCAAATTATGGAAGTCCAAGAACAATAAATTAGTCAAGAATGAAGAAACTATTTTGATCAACGATAATGGAGTTTTGATTAGTAACTCACAAGCTATTGAAGATAACATTATCAATGCAAAGGGTGCTCCCTATAAAAAGGCAAAAAGGTTTTATGAAACTCACAAAAGTATTTTTTTGTCACCTATGATGAGGTAACAATTGACACAAAAAGCTGGACTAGCATTCATGGTTATAGAGTGAAATTTTGGTTCAAAGTGTCCATACTAATTTTTGTGGAACGTGTCACAAAAGGTGCAAATGCAAACTATTGCACCATGGTCATAATGGAGGTGGTTCAATACAAGGGAGGCTTTGGACATTGCCACAAAACTAATAACATTTGGTGCACAAGTAGTTGGTCATGTTCTTCCCTCATTTTCATGTTTCAATTTATGCTTTCATATTGCGCATATAGTTGCATGTTTATATTTTGTTTACATCAATTTGTGTTTATTGGTGCCATGTAAATGGAGTCAATGTGTTCCATGATGCTTGAAATGGGGTAGTTTGAAAATTGCATATGGAAGGTCTCCACAACTAAAATTTATCCACTACATGGTGACACTTTTTTTTTAATCATGTGTCACGCCATTGGTGGTCCATAATAAATCAAACAACACAACATTTCACCATTTAACAACAAATTGGATTTTACACATGGGATTGTTCATGGAGTTTTTGCAATTTTTCAATGCTAAGTAATGTAAGTAAAGTCTTTAGTTTTGATTGATAATCTTGTTAAATTATTAGCAATTTGGTTTGATAATTCTGCATAATGTGACATCTTACATGGTCTTAAGGTAAATGCACATATGGTGCTTCAATTTTTAAAATTTTGTAATCTTGAAAAGTCCAAAACAAAATTATATTCTAATCAAATAGTAGGCAAGTTACATAACATGGATCGTGTGGGGTAGGCGGAGACGTAGGTCACAAGAAGCGAGAAAATTTGAAAATGTAATTGAATTAAAAAAATTGGTTTAATTCCTGAAATCTTAGCTATAGGGTCACTTTGGATACTTGTTTCTCTTGGTGTTCGATTACTATATGTGTAATACTCATGTGCATTTAAAGTCTGGCAGAGTGAGAAGTTCAATCAAGTGTTGTTGTGTGGAGTTAACGAAGCTATAGCTGTAGAATTCATGTGAATATAATGTCTTTTATTATACAAGATGGTAGTTTGGGCACTACAAACCTAAAAAAACAAGTGAAAGAAGAAGGCAAGGTTGTATCTTCTTGGACAAAACCTTTGTATGTTTTACCACCAAAACTTATTTTTGACAAGAAAAACCTTATTTCTTGAAAGCATTTTTTCGAGAAATATGCATTATGCAACTCTGACATATTGCCAAAGAATCGTAAGATAGGAAAAGAAGTTAAGGAGTCAAAAGTTCAGGCACTTTTTGAACCTTGCATTTTTAGGAATGGATACAAGCATTCTTTTAATCATGATGAGAAGTTGATCTCCAGTGTTGAAACCTTGTGGATGGTTACACACCAAAAAACACAAATCCCAAGTAGTCAATTGATAAACAAGGCAAAAGTACGAGGGATGGTGTATGAAAAAAAGGGAAGCAAATTAGCTAATGTGTTTTTGTAGAGTGGATGATACATGACCAACTATGAAGGATACAATCTTCAAAGGTAGCTCATAGTGGCAAAGCTAGCCTTACCTTAGATTTTGACAAGCTTGAAGATTTTGAAGGATAGGAAGAGGATGAGGATCTTTTGAATGGTATCATGTTGAAACTTTCAAGCAAACAACATCAAGGTCATCATCTCATGGAGGTGCAAGCTGAATGTATCAAAGAATGGGAAGAATACATTTGTGTTTTGCAAAAAGAGATGCCAGGTTTGGAAGTGGTTGTGGATTCCTTGAAGCAAGCAAAAAATGAAGTTGACAGGGAGCTTGCAAAAATTGAAGGCCAAGTTGAAGACGGTATCATGTTTGTCATGACTGGAAAAGAGGAATTCTTAGTTTTGCAAACAACATTTGATAACTAAAATACAAAAGTACAAGGTTTACATTTTGAAAATAACCTTACCGAAGATGTAATTGAGTTTGTTCTTGTTAAGTTGGAGTCAATTCAACGAAAAGTGGATTTTCAAATAGATTCAATTCAAGTGTTCAAGCTATTGTTAAAAAAAGGGTTAGTTGAACATGTAAGAATACAAGCCAAGAGTGTAGTAGCAAAAGAAAGGTGGAGGACTGCTATAAACAAATTAGATATGTGGAAGTGACAAAAGGTAGCACTTTTGGTTCAAATACAATCCATGTAAAATGGCAATCAATGCCCAATTTTGAAACCATCCCCAATACCTTTTGTCTATCTAGAAAATGATGTTTGTGCAGATGTTTCTAACATTTTGTCAATTTTGCCTTGCCCATTTTGCTAGAAAGGCTTTGAACCTTTATGGGATTGCAAGATTACATCTTACAAACATGTCTAACCATTCATGGTGTGTAGTTACCCATTTCTCTAGTTTTTCAAAATGTTTGTTAAAAGGAACTGTGAAGAAGATATGCATTTGGAGTGGTGAGCACTATCAGATATCAAGAAACCAAATGTTAAAAAAAACAAGTTGCCAATAAGAGATTAGACAACAACAACTCCCATTTTGAATGACTTGCAAGGTGAGTTCACAAAAATAGTTGAATTCCAAGACACTTGTCTATTCACTTGCTTGGATCTCCATTGATCTTATCATCTAAAGTTATGTTCTTTAAGTTGTATAGTAATCTATATTTCAATGTTTCCATATTATAGTGGTTGAACTTAATTCATCTTCCCTGGAAGTATTTTCAATTTAGTTCATGGTCCTAAAAGAATGTAAGATCATGCACATTTTTGGGATTTTCATTTGGATCTGCCTTTGGGCATAAGCAGGGTAAAGTATGTTAGCCAAAAACATTTGTTATTTTTTTTGAAAGTATCCATAAAGTATATTTTAATGTGTTTGATCCATGAATATTGTTTAATTCAATTATCAACAATTATAAGTTTTTTGACTTCATTGCATAATATTGAAGAAAAAAATGTTTTAATATGCATTTAAGTACATTTTTTTGAAATGCAAGTATAGAAAGTACATGTCACAGTTCTACAAAATTGGATTATAAATACATGAAAGTACAACATCAATTAGAATTACCATACTTTCAAGTTGATGAAGACCTAACGTGTATGGATATGATTTCAACTTTTCATTATCTAATCATAATCTATCAAAGTTTTAATGTAAAAGTATTTTAGAAATTTTGAAAAACCAACCAATTTAGAACATGATTTTCATCCATTTTTCTTATATAAAAATTCCTCAAACTTTATGTATAACTTATAATAAACTCAATGAGGTGCCCTATGATTTCAAAATGCAATTTAAATAGGGTTTTAATATATTTTTTAATGTTAATGTTGAAAAGAGACTGTTTTTGAAATTAAATTTTTTAAGGACTATTTTTTTGACATACTTTACCATGCTTGGACCCATTCATATACTCCAATTGTACTATAAGTGAAAAACAGTTCCATCAAGTTTTTGTAACTTCATGATAGTCAATATATATGGTTAAATGCAAACCTTGAAGTTTGTGTAGTCCATTTTGTGTCCAATTCATCACCATTAATCTTATTTTAATTCTCTAGTTTTCTGTAAAGTCCATGTCCACTCACAAAGACTTTTGACAAGTGCCATGAAGTCCCATGAAGTCTTGGACTCCATTCATACAAGGTCTATGCTTTTCCTTGAAGTCCCATAGAGTCCTACTATACTTATATGTAAATTCTTTTAGTACCTTGAAGTGCCATTGGAATCATCTATACTATTGGCAGTTACTAAACACTTGTAACATGTCTAATGCTACTTCCCTAGGAGTCAATTTGAGTCTAATAGAACTCAAATATGTCATTATGAATATAGATATGTTCCTTTGGAGTCATTTAGATGTTGTTGCCAATCACTAAAGAAATGGCATGCTTATGCATTTCCCTAGCAATCCACTTAAGTCCATATAATATTGGACATATGACATCTAGTTTTGGATTTCAAAAGGGAAAATGTGCACACTTGAAATTTCATATATGTCATATGTGAGTATTGACAACCCCTTTTGGAGTCATCATTGTTTATAATTAAAATTCCACTATAGTTCATATAAAATATATTGAAACTTCATATATGTCATTTTGGAGTCATTTTTGTTAGAAACCATCATTAATTATTTCTAAGATGTTTCTATAATTCCTTTAATGTCCATTTTTGTCCTTAATATTATACAAAATCTTGATGCATGTGTCATAATCCATTGTAAACAACACTTAACTATGAAAGTTCAATGTGATAAGTGCATCAACATTAACTGATTTCTTACCATTTCTTGTTACTATATTTTTTATTAGGAGAACCAATTCGAATTTCTATGTCCTTTTTAGTCCCTCATGAGAAGCAATAGCTACAACTTGCAAGATCAAACACCATTAGTCCTTATGTGGGAAACATTAAAATCACACCTGCATCCAAACCAATAATCAAAGAAGGAACATCCCTAATCACCATCAACAAATTAAGGTTAATGTTGGGGTTGTGCGCCCACTACCACCACCACAATCCTCTAGCCTTGACCAAAAACACAAATAAGGTGTGAAGAAGGTTTTGAACATGGGGATTGCAGTTCAAGAAGAACTAAAGGATGATTTGGCATTCTCAAAAGATGAGGATGAAAAGCAATGTACTAGGACTTTTAGTAAAGGGCAATCTGACAAGTCCCAACAGAATGATTAATCTACTGAGAACCCTTTGAAGAAGGTAATGAAAAAAAGGCAATGATAAATGTCCAATTTCTCTAAAGCTATCTACATCAACAAAGACTAAGGCTACCAAACATGTCAACAAATCAAGATCTTACAAGCATGGTGAAGCTAGGAAATCAAAGTGAGGCACCAATGTTTAGGTACAATCCACTTTAATTTGAAGAGCTTTTTGGGTATCCATTATCATGACTTTCAATGCTCACAATATTCTTGGTCTTGTGAAATGATTTTCTCAAATATAGTAACACACATATAACTATATATCCTTTTCAAACTAATGTTTTTTGAAATTATAGTTGCCTTATTCATCTTCTCGCATTTTTGCCCTATTTTTGGCATAATCTAGTATATGTTTAATTGTTTTATTCATTTCAATCATGTTAATTGGACCACAATATTATTGGTTTATGCATGCACTCATATATCCTCATCTTGTACAAATGTTAAGTTTGTTGTTGGAGGTTTAATGCTAGGAGCAATTGCTAACTATGGAGCTCCATGGAACTATGGAGGTATCTAGACATATTTTATGGTACATGAAAGTTAGAGTTACTGATTTTCAAAACATCCTCAAATGCAATCTATGTAATCTATTGAGATTTTTTTAATATGTATTAGTTAAAGATTACAAATTTTGACATTAATTTTGGAGCTCATGACATATAAATTTGAGTATCAATATGTTGCTAACTAGCTATTGCAAGTGATGGAAACAATTAGCACATCCTAACGACTCTTGTCGTTTTTTATATCAAATCAAGGTTATGAACATTGATTTGGGTAACACCTTGCAACCCAAGCTCCCTCCTTCATGTTGATAATTTAATCCATGGGTGTATCATGGTTTTCATACCATAATTGTTTTCAATAACTTGTTACAAAGCAACCAATCTAAAGTATTTAAAATATTGTCACATTGCAAGTCTACAAGCAATGGCAAAGTTGTTGCCTCTTGGAAGTTATATTTGAACAACATTTAGTTATTTTTATTGGGACTCTATTTTGTTGTTAAATGGTCTATGCAAAAATAACTTGGATATGTTATGGGGACATTATATTTATATATAGTTTGGGTGAATATCCTTCATAGGTTACTTTGCTTTAAGTACAACTTTTAAAAAATCAATTTTTATCCAATTTCACAATGAAAGGTGGATAACCCAAAGGTTCAAATATTCATGCTTTCAAACATGATGTTAAGTTTTTTTTTTTTTTTAATGCTTGAGACCTTTGTCCATAGAAGCTCTAGATGTAAGTGCAAGCACTTGTAACCAATGTTCAACCTATTAGGGTTTCATCATAAATTCACTCAACCTTGGCAAAAAAACACAAATTATCCATTATGTAACATGTGCACATAAATTGTTTTACCACTTATCATCAATCCTTTTGCAACTTCCGTTACTGTACATTGGATTTTAAGTCGACAAGTAAAATGGCCATCTTGCAAGCTTAAAAGCCATCAATAACACTAATTAGCCCCACCAACACCCACACAACTATCATAGCAGGAGGTGCATGTTGGGGTATAACCACACCCGCAAGTTGATGCCATATTTATATTAGCATTGACAAATAATCATTATACAATCTTGTGCACCAAATGAAGGTGCTACAAGTGTAGCACCAAGCACTAGAACTGTCATAATAGGTGGTGGAGAAAATACATGTGTGTGCTTAAAGAAACAAAAGAAAAGAGACATGAGTGACTAACAAACAACACTAACCCCTAGGTTCTTACATTTGAGATGAAGCTCAAGATTGCTTTGAAGCAATTGTCTTTTGTTGGAAAGTTATGAATCCAAAAGCTTTTCCAAGAATGTCATGGGTCCATGATTTGTACCCCACTACAAAAAGAAGTGAAAGGTCCAAGGAGATTGAAATGCACCCACCCATAGCAGAATTAGTTAGGAGATTATTGATTACAATTGCACCTTGCAATCTAAGTGAATCCATCCTTGTGAGATGGGGTTTCTAGTTAATCATTATATTCGAAGAAGGTACCCATTAGTACACCTTCAAAGTTAAATGGGTAACTGTGGATCATTAGCCTTTGTAGCTCTCAGAGGTGCAGAATAAAAAAGATCATCATAACAAAAAGAAAGAGACGATGATGTTAATGATCACTTTAAAAGATTTAAGCTTCTTCCAAATATAAGTATGGTTTCTTTGATCATCTATGTGGATGGATTGGAAGAAAAAAAATATGGATGCATCTACTAGATACCCACACAGGGAATTGGAAGAGAAAAAAAAGGGGGTGCAAGACTTACTATTCATGACATGCTACAAGATGCCAAGAATTGTCGAAGAATTTCTAAGTTTTACAACATGGTCAAATGCCCAATTAGCAACAAATTTACATTAGCATTCTTTCCCAAGTCCTTGGAGCAACCAGTGAAGGTAATTACAACTGTAATCATCTCCACACATCATTAATGGTTTCCAACATCAAAAATACAAAATCAAAGGAACCAAGTTCAAGGTTTCAATTCAATATTCCTATAAATTGTACAACATTGGGTTGAACTCCCTATCCTTACATGAATAACTAATGAAATATTGATGAAGAGCATACTAGGAATTTTGTAATACAAAAAGTTCTTAGCTTGCAAGTTGACCATGGGTTGATAACATGCCTACCTTCCATGACTATGCCCATATGGAGCTGAACTCAAGTGGACTACAACAAATCAAGGCAATTGAAATATCATACAATGATACCACAAAGATTATTAAACTAATTATTTGTCAAGAAAGACACCTTTTTTGGACATAAGAACAAAAAAAATAAAAATTGTATATACCCACTTTGTTGGCCCATTTGCCTTCCCCTCACCAATCCTTGCAAGACTTGAAGACCAAATTGGGAATGAACCAAACAACTAGAACAACCATCTGTATTTTCTAATTACCCTTTTGCTAAAAACATTTGTGTAACCTCATAAGCAACCATAACCTACAACTACAATTCCTTAACTATTTTCTTATTAAAAAATAGCAAATTTATGATATGCTTACACATCCATCTGTAACTAGTATTTGCCATTTATATTTTCCATTTGTACATTTCAATCGCCATTTTGCAAAAAGCATTTGTGTAACTTCATAAGCAACCACAAGCTCTATTAAAATTATTGGCCAACACATTGACAAAGTGACATTGGTACAAGCTTCACAAATAGACACAAATTTGGTAAACCAATGTTGATAAGTGGGTTTAAGGTCGTTCATCATATATACAATTAGGACCTTGTATAATTGATGTCACTTTCAAACTTGACAATTAAGTAGGTCAGAAAAACATTTGCACATATTAGCTATAGTTATATTCAACATCCTATGCATTCTAAGACCGAACCCAATCAACTACTCTATCAATTGAAATCACATTCATATATGTTTTTGCATTGCAAAATCAAATGTCTACATGATTAAATGGAAATGAATAAATGGTTACATCCACATTAAAAGAATGGTACTAAATCATGCCAAAGATGTTGAAAATACAATTGAGTGAGGGAATAATTTTTTCACCTCCCACCATTCATTGGTTCTAAAGGATAAATGCACATAACAAATTACACATGCTTGGGTTCAACATCTTGACTCCATCCTAGTTGAAGGTCTTATCCAACATCTTGATTTTGTATGTTCTTTTTGTCATATTATGCCTTCTAATATATAGATCTCCCCCACATGAAAATCAAAATTGAAAATGAATCAACCCCTTCATCATTCCCTTTTTCTAAATTCACTGCAAAATTGTCCCCCAAAAAAATGCAAGAAGCAAAATGATCACCATCAACTTCATAATCACCCTAGTCATTTCCTACAAGGCAATTTCCATGGCACTATGCACATTCACTACACTGGTAAGAACTAATATTTCAACTTCCCAACATTGTGTCCATGGTAAATTCTCACAAGATGAAAAGTTAGAATCCACACAAAAATAACAAAAACAAGCTAAGCTTTTTTTTAAAAGCTTATTCACATCCATGGCACCAACAGCCTTCATAAAATATACATCCCTTGTCCCCTTTATGGTGGTACATGTGAAATTAGTCACCCTATCCACATTAGTTGGTTATATGTACTAGAAAGTGCCGCTAATTAAATTTTGTTCCCTTGAACATGAAGTCTCCAATCGATGATTTAAATGTTCATGAAACAATATCACCACTTGTTTTGCATTTTGGAGTTGAAGACCAATTATATCAATTTGAACCTATCTAATAAACCTTTTCAAAACCACACCACCCATCATGAGGACCCTCTTTGTGTCTAGAGCTAAAGAAACTCCAAGTACAAATACACCCACATGTTGAATGAAAGTAGTGACTCACAAAATAAAGTGGAATCTTGTTCTTGAATTGAAAGCTACAACCATTTGACCAAATCCAATGTTGTTTACGTTTGAACCCACCTTTCACCAAGTCCTCCCAATGTAAGTGTACACAATGTTGTACAAAGTAACTATCATGAATCTTGTCATCAAATATATAAAAATGGTAGTTCATGACAATTTTAGAATCCTCATCATTTAGGTTAATGTTTGAATTTCGCATCTAAGAGATGTGCACAAATATAGTGATTTGGCAACTATGCCAATGCATAGACTAAACTTCATTTTGGACCTCAAAGCTGTAATTTTCAGCAAAATCAATTACTAAAACTATAGTGTCATTTGGAAAAAATTGTCAAGGTAGTTTCTAAATTGTTAATCTTGCCACCTTGTGACAAAATTATGTTGCACAAAATATTGTAACTTAGGTTTCAAGTATTGAATGAACTCCTTGGAATTTGTAGACTTGTCCATGAGCTTTAACTTTTTCTTCTCCTCGCCTTTCTTTTTTACAATTGTTTCCATATTGAAATGTTTTCAGTGTACTAGGACATTAGATATTCCCTCCTCTTCAATTGGATAGAATGTTAAATTTTCCACACCACAATCTTGACATTTCCCAAATACACAATCCCGAGAATGCCACTCAAAATGAAGATCTTTAGGACAAACTATTGTTTCCCACAATGTGGTAAAACCAAGAAAAGTGGCATGAGAACATGTGGTAATTAGTGCTAGGGCCATAATGTCTTCACAAACTACTTCACAATCACAGTGAGAATCTAAATGTAATCCAGATTTCTCATTCATGTGATTAAACCCCATTCATAATTCTTCAAGCTTTACATGATATATGCAACAACATACATTATGTTTTTTCATTTTCTTGACCCAAAATAGACGTAATCCATCAAATGCTCACTTACTTATGACAATGGATGGATGTGCTTTTTGAAACCATAGGAAGAACTCCATCTACAACCACCATTTAAATCAAATTAAAATCCTAAGCAATTCACAATAATTCATAGAAACATAGGTCATGTATTCAACCTTTAGAAATGTCAAAAAATTATTCAACGTAAATCCTCTTCAACCACACAATGGTGCATAGAATAAAACAACATGATGACGCATGATACATTTGTAGTCTTCAGTGGAATTCATAGAAACACAAACTCAAGCACGTATTTGACATCCACACATATTAAAAATGTTCAATGTACAAATCTAGTGAGAAATCATGGGTCATGTACAACATTCATTACATACCACATTTGTAATCCCCATAAGTTTACAGTTTACTCATTGTAGCACATTTGTAGTCCTCATAAATTACAATTTAGTTCATAGAAACCATTGTAATAATTTTAGTCTATTGTCATTGAAAGCCACAAATGTTAAAACAATCCACTATAAGTCCTCATCATGCATACAAACTTGCATAAAATCAAATAATATTCATACCATTATAAACAAATTTACAATCCTCCTATGTCAACAATGGTTCATACATTCCAAATTTTAAAAAGTTTGCTCTCACTTGTCATTGACCTTCACAAATGCCAAAATAGTCCACTATAAGTTCTCATATTGCATACAATGGAGCATACAGTCAAATATATATCATCTTTAAACATACTAGAATTATTCATTAGTTCCCAATGTTCCATAGATGTTAACATGCCAAGTAATTGACCTTCACAAATGCCAATAAAGCCCACTATAAGTTTTCATTGTGCATACAAAAGTGCATGTATAGTCAAATATATTTCATCAAAACATATTGTAATCCTCACTAAAGTTCCCATGATGTTTCATAAAAGTTCACATTCATGTCATTGACTGTCGCAACCCCACTTTGGGGCTAAGTGTGAGAATGCAACTCACACTCCCAAAAGTGGAAAAATGGAGTCCTCCGGGACTCTCGAAAACTTAGAAGACGATTTGAGGGGTCAAATATCCTCGCCTTGGTGCGTTCTTTGTATCAATGGAAAGCTCTTGAAGCGTAGATGTCCAAAATGGCCTCGCATTGCCCATTTGGACATTTGCAACCCAAGTTATGGGCAAAAGAAGGGCTAGGAGTCAAACTGCCAGTTTGACTCCCGACCACTAAAAGTCGAGAATCGACCTCTTCCCGACGTCGCCTTAATGAGTGCAACACGGCGTTGGAAAGCTTTTGACGAGAGCTATAACTTTGGTTTAGAGCTCGTCCCGATCCGAGTTTGGGGCGAGGAGCTATGGCTGTCCAAAGTCCTAGGACTCCAACCCGGGATAGTTTCGAGACTCCAACTTGGGAGTCCCGGGAAAAAGAGCCGTTCGGATGTAGCCTCCACGGTGAGACGCAGAGAATACTATATGGGGGAAGGTGGTGGCTTCCCCCGAGTCCGGGCTGTGGTGAGTCAAGTAGTCCAAGTTGCCCGTGGCTTGTCCCAACACCCAAGGGTATTCCCGAATGCTAACTAACCCTCTTGTGGTTGGTTTGTATGCAGATTCAAGCTTGATCTTCTAGTCCATCTTCCTAGTCTAATCCCGGGACTTCTAGCACGCCCCTCTACCCCTCTTTAGTGTTGGAAGTCGGGAGTGCCCCTCAAGTCCCAATTTTCCGCAACTTAACATAATTGGACCCTCAAGTGGGTTCAACTCAGGACTTGGGAGTGCGTCATTGACCTTCACAAATGCCAACATAATCCACTTTAAGTCCTCATTGTGCATACAAAAGTGCATGTATAGTCAAATATAGTTCATCAAAACATATTATAATTCTCACTAAAGTTCCCATGATGTTTCATAAAAGTTCACATTGATGTCATTGACCTTCACAAATGCCAACAAAGTCCATTGGAAGTCCTTACTATGCATACAAAAGTGCATGTATAGTCAAATATACTTCATCAAAACATCTTTGTAGTTCTCACCAGTTCATAATCTTTCACAAAAGTTCACATTTCAAGTCATTAACCTTCACAAAAGCCAAAAGAGTCCACAATAAGTCTTCATCATTCACATGAAGGTGCATGCAATCAAATATACATCATCAAAACATATTTACAATCCTCATTAGTTCACAATGTTTCACATAAATACATTTCAATTCATTAACCTTCACAAATGCCAAAGGAGTCCATTATAAATCTTCATCTTGCATTCAAAGGTGCATACAATCAAATAACATTCATGAAAACATTTATGCAATCCTCACAATTTCACAATTCTTCATAGAATATATTTAAAGTCAATGACCTAAACACAAATGCAATGTTCTCCTCATGTGTACAATGGTGCATAAAGTCAAATAACACTTATCATAACACATTTGCAGACCTCAAAAGTTCACTAGATGGTTTATTGAAACACATCCCATATTGTATTTGGCACCTTCATAAATGTGAAAAATTATCCACTATAAGTCTTCATCTAGCATATGTTAAGAAAGCAATTGTATTATACTTAACATGTCTACATAAACTAAGAAAATCACACTATGGTACATAAAATCCAATAAGTAGATGTTGCACATTGAACAATTTAACACATTGCTACCATCAAAATCTCAACAAACCTAACTTGGCAAAGAGAAAATGTCTTTTCAAATATGAAAAAAGTCCATAGACTTATGCAGAAAATCAAATGATATAACTTAGGTATCATAATTGTCAATATGATCATCCTTAGAATCCTAGAACCTTGTACCTAAAGGAAGCTTAGCATTGAAAGAAAAAATGATCAAAAGAATCATATGCCTCAAGTCAAAATACACTTGATCTTCATGTCTTAGAAGGAATTCTTCAAATGTCATGGAGACTTTTGAAATGCATCAAAGGATATAACATCTATTTAAACAAAAGTAGAGTATTAAAATCTAAAGAAACAAACTTCTAGTTCCAAATCTTAACTCTTTGAAATAAAAACCCTAATTATTTGCTTTAGAAGTAAAACATACACACAAATGTAGTAAGTTAGACGATGAAGTCCTACACATGTTTCAATAGAAGGATGATAAGAAATACTTTACTATTTACAAGAAGTTTGATGGTGAAGAGAAATTGATCAAAAGAATCAAATGCCTTTTTAAAAGAAATTGGATATTCATATCCCAAAATGAACTATTTGGATATCATTGAGACTTTTGAAATGTATGAAAGGATGCAACATCTTAAAAGATATAGACTATCGAAATCTAGAGAAACAAACTTGAGGTTCCATGAAATACTACATTAGCATTTCATCGTAGAGGTGTGGTCCTAGTTGCCTCCTCATCACTTCCTTCCGATTGGTTCATGTGCGTTTGAGACACCAAGTCAAAATTGTTACTTTGGTTTGAAAAGCCAAAACATCAAACCTTTTCTTATGCATTGACAATGACCAAAAAACCCTATTGTTGAACTCATCATCTACTTGCATTCAACAACCATGGCAACATTTCAAGGATGCATGTTTAATAAACGAGCTTTCTGCCCAAGTGAAGTGTTGGAATTTGAACTTAGAATGGCTGTCAAGATGGCATGGTTCATAATTAACTTGGCTAAAATACTTGATCATTTTACTTTTAATAAAGATTAGACTAACCCAAACATAAAATCTTGTTCAATAACTCCATCCTTGAAAGAAATTAGAAGAAATTTTCTCCTTTGCAACTAAGAAATCAATGACTAAATGTACTAAATGATTAATAATTGATTGTAATAATAGAATATTACTTCAAATCCTACGTGTAAAAAGTTACAATCATATATTAGTGGTGCATTTGACTAGTAGACAATGATGTGGTAACAAAAAGGCTAATGTTGTTCTTTCATTACAAATTTTCATCTATATGGCATCCATGATTGATGACAAAATGACATGGACAAAATAATGTGTCATTACATAAATAATGTGATCATAAAATTACTTTACAATGATTTTTAAATGACTATTAGTAAAAGTTCACACATAAAAAATTATGGCATGTTGCGAATTGATTTCAACTAATATTATACATATAAATAATATAAAAATTTTAATTATATTTTTCTTGAATATACTTGATATATGATCCATTTTCAAATATTTTATATGATTAAATTAATTGTCACACATTGAAATAAATTTTATTGATAAAAAATGATATATTAAAAATTATTTTTTATATTATAATTTAAAAATCAAATCGAAATGTAAGATGCGGTAAATATATAATTTATTTTTACATTAATTTTTATCATCAATTTAAATAAAACTTTATATATTATATGTATATAAATAAATATTTATACAACAAGTGGGGTGGCTTGGTGGTAAAAGAGTTCAATTCCATCCTTGGGGTCCAAGGATCAAATTTTACAAATGACATTGTTGCAGTCAACAATGGAATATTAATTGAATATTCCATACCTAATTAAACTACCTAGGTTAGATGCCTACCTAGGTAGATTAGTTGGTGTATTTAACCATTTAAACTAGTTTTTAACCTCGTTTAGGTGGTGACACATATCAACAATTGATAGGATGAAAATAATGGAAATAAAAGTATATCTTATTATTTACATTATAATAATATCAATTATTATAATTTGTAATAATAAAAAACAATTACACAATGACTAAACTATGACTAATGATTTCACATATGTCTTTCATGACTAATGAATGAAATTTGCCACATCATTGACACATCATTGTGCCACATTATGTCCTAAACAACTATTGTTCTCAATGATTCATCCATAATGACTTTAGGGCTATTAGTCATTTTTGTCTTTTATGACTAAAATACTAGTCATAAACTCAATCATATATTTGAAAATTTCTTCTAATGAAAATAGTTATTTTGACTCAAAACATGTGCACGAAAAATGGGGTTTGTCCAAACCTTATGCATCATTGAATCTTTTCAACATGAGTAAGAAAACATGACGAGGTCAAAGCAATAGTTTGAAATATAACTTGTGATGCCTTATTGATCTTAGAATATGATGCAATAAAATCTTGAGCATTTTGAAGGACCTTATTTCGCTCAACAATTGCTTTTTGAATTTCTCGTTGTCAAGTTCAACAACATTGTTGACGTCGACATCCTTTGCCCTTTGCAATGGACCTTTCCTAATCACCCCTAACTGTCATTCCTTGTCTCTACTATTACCCATGAATGTAAGGGAATGAACCCTAAAAAACCACCAACCTCATGTTTTCCTTCGCTTTCCTGCCCATTGTTTCCATTTTAAAGCCTACTTGAAAGCGTAGTGCAAACTTTATAAATAAAAGTTGATAATGTCATCTAACATGTGGCTACATCTAGAAATCTTGAAAGAAAAGTCCATTGCAATAAGAGCCCAAGTAGAGGTTGAAAAAATATGCAACTTTGAAAGGAAAAAAAAAGGAAAACAATAAAAATTACTTTTCATATGAACTTTTGAAAAATAAGGTCAATTCAGACGATTAAAAAATCCATAGCTTTTTTTTTGGCTAAACTTTTCAAGGGATATGCTACATATATGAATATATTATTTCATATTAATTCTTACATTGAGTCACTACATATCATTTGGAATGAAAATTGATATGAAAACCTCAATTTTTTAGTATCCAATTCAGATGACCAATCCACATTTTTGAACTTCAAAAGTCCACTATTACTTATAGGTGTATTTTTATGAGAAAATAATTACATAAGTGTTTTCATAATTTTTTTGCTATTATTCTCTTAAATTTCAATTTTCAAATTTAAGAATATATTATGCATTGTATGCATTGGAACAAGGAACACCTTGAAGAAATCATCAATGTGACACCAAAAGTGAGCCACCATACCATGCATCTACCCTTTAGTGAACATTAAAGTAAATCCTAGGAAGAAATCAATCAATCCTCTCTTTGTTGACAAATCGCAATAACCTTTGCACAATGCAATAAAGGTATTCAATGCCATTTTTTCTTGATATTATCATTGTAAAATTATGAAAAAACCACAAGTTGAATGTAATCTTCTTCTTTTTGAACTTGATTTTGTAATTTTGATGTCCATGATTACAAATTGTGGGGTGAATGCACGAATGGGTGGACCAATATTGGTGTCACATTATGACTTTTTATAAATTGATTTTGTTCTAAACCATTTAGTATGTACCAAAATCCAATATTCTATCCAATGGATTTTGGTTTTAAATTAATATATCAACTCAAATATTAAAACATATATGTGATCTTAAGTTATGTGACCAATATTAAATTTTCAAATTTTCAATTCAAATATTAAACCACATATATGACCTTAAGTTATGTGCTTTAACTTTTGAAGTTCTAAAACGAGAAATGTTATCATAATTATGGGTTTGTATATGGACCTTTTTTTGTAAATATTGCTATGAAAAAAACCCTATTAGATGAAGAGTATAATGAAGAATTTAGAAATGAAATCCTCAAATGAAAATTTATTTTATAGAGCTTTACTTATGGACTTTTGGTGGTCAGAATTGATTTAAAAAAAAAAACCCATATGATTTTTTTAATCATTTTATTTTGAATTTGTGCACACATGTAAAGCATATTATTCTTTAGTTGGCATTTTTCATAATTGGAAACAATTTTCTTGGAATTGATGGATTGTTATTACTTAACTGTTTAGTCAACCTAAGGCTTGAAAGACAAATAAAGGAAATGAACTTATGAAAATTTTATAAATGTGCCAATTTTTGTTCATTCATGTATTTCATCCTATGGGTTATTTAGATTATGTGTAATATTAAGTTAAAAATGAAGATTCCATTTTTCAAAGGGATGTTTATTTTATAGCTTGCCAACATTGCAATTAAGGATGAAGGATCACAATCCTATCCCCCACCTCATGTTTTTTCATGAAAACTTTGAGTTGTTCTTTAACAATTTTGAAATTATATTATCTTTATCAAATAGATGGGGCAACATTTATGTGTTTGTGAAATTGAATTTATACCAATGTTTTGCTAGTGGTTGTGTTTCCTTTCTTTTCACATGTTGTAATTGGCATTTAGAATTATTAAAATACATGTCTATGTTCAAGAAACTTGCATTTTGATGTCAACAATAATCTAGAAGCATTTATACTTATATGTTGTAAAACTTCTTGTGTGGACTCTAGTTTGGAACTCTTGCCATTGGTTATGTTTCCTTCCTTTTGGCACGTTGTTGGCATCTACAATTATGACAAGACATGTTTTTCTATGTATTCAAAATTTCATGATTTTAATGCCTACAATGTGGCAATAATTCTACCCATCTTAATGCTTAAAGAATTTTTATTGGATTTGGCATTACTATTTTAGAATTTGAATGCATAATCAATTTGAACATGTTGGTTTACATGTCAACCTTTGCCTTAAATTAAAGAAGGTCAACCTTCCAACCAAATCATGCATCCTTAATATTCAAGATTGATGCATTGGCATAATGACCTTTGATCACCAACAAGTGCCATTTTAAATTATCATTAACTTCCAAATCTTGCCAATATTGGGTGTACACTATCCTTGAAGCATTCATCAATTTTGAAGTTTGGAATCTTGCTTTCAACTCAAATTGAATAAACGAAAAAAAAGAACACAACTAAAAATGTCCACATAAATAATAATTCAACAAAAAATGGCAAAATAAAAAATAAATTACCTTTGCCAACTATTTTGACTTCATCCACAATTGTTATAAACATATCACAATTTATAGGCCTAGATGCACTTGTACCTAAATCACAATGGGCTGTTCACATGTTATACCTAGTGCATTCAAAATATGCATACTAAACATCATCTGTGTTTAAGTCCAAGGGATCAACCACCCAACACAAGGGTACGAAGTCATGCTTCCCATTTGTTAAAGCCTTAAAATCTCAAAATACATCATGTATAAAAGTTGTCTTTGATTCCATGTAAAAGTTATGCAATTCAAAATGACATCTTTTGATTATAGCCATGTAATCACAAACAAATACATTCCTTTTTTGAGTGAAGTGCATTAGGGAATGAACATACTTCAACATGGGCAACAAACAATTCAAGCTAATCAAAATTTGAATAGTAGGTAACCAGTCATAGTTTTCCTTGGCAATTTCCCCCTCCACACCATCTTGTTGCATTTTGACAAGAAGTGTCCAATACCTAGCCATAATTTTGATCAATAATGAGAAAATGTTAATCCACCAAGTTTTAACAGTATGCAATATCTTCAATATTTTGATTTCCATGAATTCCACCAATTTAGTAAATTCAATGTGATAATTTGGGAATGTGAAAAGTATGTGTAATAGTTTTGCAACATGTCTTCAATTTGTGAAATAATTGGGAGATGATTTAAAGTTTGTCCAACCAAATCTTCACAATGAACCTAGGCACAAAAGTTTAAGAAATGCAAATGTGAGGCAAACTTTGAGTTATTTGTTAATGACTTTTGGATATGAATGGTTTGGGTGAAAACACATTATGGTGACCCCCTTTGGGGCATTTTTGGGTCTAATATTATAATACATACAATATAATTGTTCCAAAAATATGGTACATTTAATGTAAGTTATTGATTTTGGTTTTTGGGCCATACAATTATTATTTTTACAAAAGTAATTTTAGGTAATATTATAATAATAATAAATTTCATTATCTATTGTGAAAGATCCATGAGTATATTTATAATATACATTGGTATAATAGGGCCATTGTTTTGTTTTGATTACACTAAGTTTAAGGCTTCATTAATCATTAAAATAATTAAATTTAATGAAATTTTAAAAATGGCCCATCTAGCTATGTTTGTCACCTTCCATGTGAATGTGATTACTTGTCAAATTTTCAATTTACCACACATTTATTGCATCTTTGATGAAAAAAATCATTTTTTGAGATGAAAAATTTCAAATTAATCACATGGTATCCAAACATAGTTCAAATTATATGAAATGACATGGTTCAATATACTTTCAACTTTTATAAAATTAAAAACCATTTAAATTGTTTTTAGAATATATTTGTGTTTTTGAATACACAAGTACATTACATTCATTTTCACAAATATAATCCAATCTCCCATTTTATAAACTGAAATGAAATAATTTTTAAAAAAAATTAGCCTAACTTATATTTTAACATAATATGCAAAGATATTGTGAAATTCTTTCAAAAGTTTGAGGTGGGATATATTCAAACATGCACACCCTTCAAAAGTAATATAATGTGACACCCCAAACTTAGGGGGTCATCATAGTGTGCTTTCACATGTTTACAACTTGATGAATGTACCTAAAAACTTGCAATATGTCTTTATGAAAAGGCATATCTTTTATTGAAAATTGTTGACATTTAAATGTAAACCATTTCCAATAGCTTTTTATTATGGCAATGTTGTTTTTGCAAATCAAAATATTCAAGTTGTCCTTTTTTTTGTTCCCCTTTATAATTCCAAATGCTAACAACCTATGAAAAGAAAGGAACATAGCAAATAACAAGAATTCCAAACTAGTGTCCATAAATTTTTTAAAAATTACATCATTGTGAATAAAAATGCTTCCACATTAAAGGCATTGAAAGGCCCAAGTTTTGAGCCTCCTTAGTGTTGTTGGCATGTATTCACATGAATTTTTCAACTTAAAAAATTTCCCTTACAATGTTGATTTGAATGATTAGTAAAACATGATTTGAAAAAAAGATTAATGAAATTCAATTTTTTATTGCTCCTTATTTTTTATACATTCACATTAAGTTGAGCAACAAATCCCTTTTTAGTTCTCTTAATCATGATTAGTCAAAAACTTATAATTAGTGTTTGTAGACAAAACTAACATGATGTTTTCATTTGTATCAAACTTTATTGCTTAATAATGTTATTTATTATGTTGCCATGAATTCTCTTTACATGTTTCATAAATAATTCATAATGCAATTTGGATCAATAACTTGATATGAAACTTGTTTGAAATCACTTTTTAACCATTCATAAAAATTGCTTAGGTTAGACTAATATCTTAAAATGTAGCCAAAAAGATTTTTTCCTTTGCAATTTCCTTGTGTTTGGTGCACCTTGGTGAATTGTTTACAATCTAGTTAAGAGCAAAGATTTTTCATTTTGTAATTTTCATGTAACCAAATATTTTTGCACCTAAAGTTTGGATTTGCATATATTATTTGTTTAATTTTTAAATGAAGACATGAACTATGTAAACTAAACATATTACCCTTTAATAGCTAAATTTTTTTCAAGTCAATAGCCACAAAGTTGTTTTACATTTCAACATGTGGTTAGAATGTTTTCACTAAGATAAAAACCTAAGGCCATTTCTTCCATATTTTTCAATAGTTGAATGCCACCTTCGCACTTTTTTAAAAATCCTTAACAAAACATTAGTTCTAGTAGGTAGTAGAATTTGCCTACTTTATGAGGAGCCCACTATACCAATTTGTGGTACTTTACATTTGTTGAATGGGTGCAAACCAATTGTTTGCACTTTTTGTAGTTCTTATAGAAGTTTTTTTTTCCCATTTCCATCTCAACACTTGCCCACGTGCATGACAACGTGCGATAAGTTGTTATAATGTATGTGTTTTTCGATTCTAATCATCACACGTATCAATGCTAATGATCAAAGTTTTTTTCCATCACTACCCATTGTCTTGGTAGTCAAATCATGTATATAATTTTCTTGAAGGAATCTTCAAAGATCTTGTTTGGTGATCGAAAAATGATTTGCTCATGAGAAATTTTTTGCGTGTGGGGGATTTTTTGTTTTGTGCCAACAACATGAGAAGCATCAAAAGAGATTGGATCTTGCACATTATCAAAGGCAGCATAGGAAACCTCAACTTGTAGAGGTGGGAGCTTTAGGTTTTGGAGGTTACACTCTTTAGTGAATACATGAACCTAATCACATGCACAAGGCAAAGAAAACATATGGAGGAGGGTCTTCCATCATGGGCATCATTACCATGACCATCATTGTTACTAGGAAATGCAAAACTATTTCACCAAAACATGCAACTCCTACTTTATGTAGACTTTAGAATGAAGAAAACCATTGAAAGAAAAAAAATAGCATTATTTGCATGGGGAAATCCATGCTCCCATTAATTCTAAAGTATGGAAATCTTTGGCTCAATGCTTCTTTAGTCTCCAAAAGAATCATTGCATCATATTGACACAACATGAAATCTCGCCAAATTTGCAAATCAAAATGCATTTCATAGTCTTGCAATTTCTTAAGAAACATATAGTGCACATGGAGAGCATTGATCTTTGTGTTTGAGTATCAATCTTAAGTTGTGATTGCAAAAGTTTGCACACAATTGTATGTACCCAAATTGGATTCTATAACTTAATTTCATTGTGTACTTTGCACTCATGCAGATTGTCACTTCTCCTTCCCTTAGACATAATATGCTTGAACTTTTCTCTTAAAATCAGAAATTGAAAGATGTTTCATCTTGGATGAAGAACATCAAGTTGCAGCAGCAGCTGTGATGTTGCTACAAACCTCATGCTTTCTGAATGTCATGTACCACAAAACAAAAATTGTATCTGCAAATTCTGGAATAGCTCTTTCATCTTCTTCCTCAAGTTTTGTGAAAGTTTTGTTCTTTACAAAAGCTCAAATTGCTCTTCTGATCTGCACTTTCAAAAAACTTATGACAAAACCAAAACTGTCGATTTTTAAAAATAAAAATAAAAATCACCATTGCACTGCAACCGATTTCCATGTAGAAGAGAACTATACAATCGAATCTTGAACCCCAAACTGTAACCCTAAACGAAACGCACCTCCTCTTAAAGGAGCATGCCCAGCGGCTGCTCTCTATCAGTAGCAAATCCAGTGTGCACTGTTTAGTTTCTTCCCCGTCCCCACACATGACCCTGAAAAGGTGGAGTATACAAAGTGAGAGACTATTTAACTCTGAACCACCACCCGGGCCAACCTGAAAAGATGGACTATTTAACTCTCAGCACCTGGGCCAATCATTGTAGTTTGCCAATGAGAAAGAATCACTTATTGCTCAGAGTTAGAGATACTTTTGCAGGGCGCTGTGCACGTGTGTGTGCATTTTTACCAGCTCAAAGAACATTCACAGTGTTTTCCTGTAAATCTTCATCCAAAAAGTACTGTAAAGACCAATTTTACTACTGCTGCCGTTGGGCATGCTCTTACCAACTGACTCAGTAAACGTCTCTTCACATCTCGACCGTGAGATTTAATTTTTCAACGACTTCGATATTGACAACGAGCAACGGTTGAGAAGAACACGATTCTAAATCGGGACCATCCAATTCCAAATACGCCCACCACACGGCTTTCAACAGCTAAGACCGGTTCGGTTAAATAACCCAACCAAATAGCAGATCACCATGTGAATCACAACATTTTCAATTCAACAAAATCCAAAATCTTTCCATTGGTCAATAACCCAAAATTTTGGATAATCCAACCAATCAGGGCTCAGAATGAACTGGCACTGGGACATTTATTTTCATTAGCTTCTGGTTACCCAGCTAACCTCCCCATACCCCAGGGTTCTAAGAGTGTGCCAGGGGTTCTAAAGTTAGGGTTTCATCCACCTGCTTGGCCTCAAAACAGGCAAATGGGTAGTGGTGGTGCATTCGTGGCTGATGAGTCACTCCAATGAATCAATCAGAAGATGGCACTTGGAGTAAATAAAATATAATACTTTCACTGGACGCCTGTGAAGTAAATATTCTTACTGTACCTGCCACTTGTCAAAAGCTAGCGGCCCACTTCCACTCGAATCCCCCACTGCAACAGGAGGTTCTCTCATAGGCGGATCGCCGCTTCCCTGAAAGCGGGCCTTGACACGTGGAAGAAAATAGTGATGAACGGTTGAGATTCGTTACCCAAGCTAAGGTTTCTCCGTGGTAGGCGAAACTAACCACTGTTAGTTCTGTGGTTAAGAACCAGTACAAAACAGCGTCGCTCTTGTGACCTCCCTATCGTTTTCCCTCTTCTTCGCTCTTCGTTTACAGTGCTTGCTGCTGCTGCTCCTCCTGCTGCCAAAGTGCGAGAACTTTTGTCGAGAATTATTGTCATCGCAGTGCATTCTAGACTGATTTTGCTGCATTTGGATTTTTCAGACTAGTGTTTGATCTGCATCATCTTCGTAAAGAGTCCTATCCAGCAACATGGTACCCATTTTGCAACAACAAGCAGTAGTTCTTCATACAGGAGGCAAATTGCAAGGATTCGTACCAGTTACATCTTCTTCCAGACCGTCAAGCTCATCATGTTCTGCTGTTGCTGCTACTACATCCACCACCCATGAGCACTTTCAATCAGCTAGCTCATGCAGACTGCGAGTGTTGTTGCCCAGTGATTCATCTCTGACAGCCATGTCAAGCTCTTGTTCTCCTCTTACGGCCTCCAAGAATCTCAGAAGCATTTCACCTCACAGCAGAAGAAGAAGATCCAGGTCTATGAGGATTGCAGCTGCAGTGGTGGAAGCTCCTGAAGCCAGTGTAGCACCAGTAGAGGAGAAAAAAAAATCAGTGGAAGCTCCAACAGAGCAGCAGAAAATGGAGGAATTATACGAGCATACAGAGTCTCGAGGTGGAAAGATCAAGGCTGATCCACTTAAGATTATCATGTTTCAGGTATTTGGAAACTCTTCTTTCTCTACAAGAGAAATACGAGTATTAATTGCCAGCCGGTCTGCGATTTTTTTTCCTGTTGTTTTTCGTTTTTTGCTTTGTGCATGCTGCAGTTGCTCCATCCAACAAGTCCATAGTTTGATTGATCCATGTAAGGATGATAGCAGCAGATTCAATGTCAACAGCTGAAATTTGTCGCACACAAGTCTACTGTGCTCCAAAGACTGCAAGCAAAAACAGGGATTTGGTAAGAGAAGTAATAGTCTAGTACATTATCAGTTTTGTTGACGCAATAGCTGCGGTTTTATGTGCAGGGATTTAACTGGGAGTCATGGAAGAGTTCATGCTGGTATGATGTTCTTGCAAAGACAGCCAAG
>Ga0116229_10001904_pt1 | contig 33403 bp, 21 predicted proteins | sample S1TSphgellanicum_3_FD_87313 | JGI IMG/M metagenome (GOLD analysis project Ga0116229, IMG submission 87313) | Host-associated microbial communities from peat moss isolated from Minnesota, USA - S1T2_Fc - Sphagnum magellanicum MG | ecosystem: Host-associated > Plants > Peat moss > Unclassified...
AACAAAAAAACCTAATTAGGTTTTTCACTCAAACTCAGAGATCAGCAGTCTCTGGAATTTTGGTGAAGAGTCAAGAGTCTTTAACAATTTGTTTACCTCTTGATTTTGGACTCTGCTCAATTGGGCAATCCACGACCAATTCCTGCTTGCTTCTGCACACAGTCTCACAACCAGCTTAATAGTCATCATCAGCAGCAGCAGCAAATGGAGGAGCATCAAGCCATGAGGCACCTAGTTTGTTTTCATGTGTTCCATCCCAACATTAAGATGTGAAGCAAACTAATGTAGAAAATTATCCTCAAGTGATCACTGGATTTTCCAAAATGGTAGAACGTAGTTAGGGTTTACCTGCAAGGAGCAGAAACAACACAAGACCTCCCAACAGATCCCTGACATGCATTGCTCCAGATATATAGGTATCAAAACCACTTCAAGAGATTTTGTTCCTCAAAATTTGTCTTTTCAGTCTTGGCCTTGCACTCACTACTGGTAGAGCTCTGATAAGAAATGCAAAAAATGCCCAAATATCAGCAAACAACAAATCTTCAAACACTTGAAGCTGGAGAGATGAATCCAGATCAGCCTCCAGTTGCAACAACAGTATCATTTAGAGGTTCTACCTACTCCTGTAACATCATGCGATCTAGTACCTCTAAATAGTACCTACTGTTGTTGCCAAATCAAAAGAGAGAACACCAAAACAGTATCAGAAACCCTAATTCTTTTCTTTTTACAAATTTACAGCAAAAGAAACTAGTTGAGCTGGATCTTAACAAGCCCCAAATAGAAATAAGTAGGTACCTGAAAAAAAAAATGCAAACCAGAACTTGACCCAAATCTCTTAAGTCAATGATTACTACTACTACAACTACTACTACTCATCAAAAGTTAAAAAGCAGCTTATGATGAGCTTGACTATTTGTAGAATGGAAATAATGGGTTGCACACAAATAGACTTCTTTCAACTCAAAAAATCTCATTATGAAGTTTAGAAACACATTACACAATCACTAAACTCAGCAAACAGGCAGACTGACAAAACCTGTCTACCCAGCTAGCTAAAAAAGCACATTTCCTTAAAACCTTCCTTATAGAGCAAGAGACTATTATCTGCAAAACAACAGCTCAGCTCAGCTGCAGACTAGACCTTGACCAAAATCTTCAGCTTCTCCAACTATCTATTTTGTGTTTATAACAAAGCACAGATATTGCTCCAGTAGTACTAACTATACCAAATAGAGAGAAAGGGTAGGAAAGTCCATACTTCTTACGATAGATGGGTGATGGACAAGAGCAAGTCCAACAACACAAAACACACACAGTAGTGCACACACACAAGCACACCAAATGCCCTTGAAAAAGAGAAGATTTGGAAGAAGACTAAGCAAATAGGGTTAATGATCTCAAGTTTCAGCTCACAAAACACCTAAAATCCTACATTGGCTAAATGGGTACCTAAGCATTGTAGGTAAGATGGGTTGTTGATGAAGGAACTAGAACTCTGGTGGCTAGTGCTGGGGTGGAAGGTAATCCAGGCTGATGGTGATCATCTGACAACCTGAAGAACTGACAATCTGCTGCTGCCTTCTTCTTTTTTTAAATAAATTTTAATTTAAAACTGAAAACTTTTTTTTAAACCTATTTTTCCTGCTTCCTTTTTCCTTCATCTTTACTCCTTCCTTCCTTCCTTCCTTCCTGCTTCTTCTTCTATTTTTTTTCCTTCTATTTTCTTTTTTTTGCAAGGTAAGATGTGATCATCCTACTTTGTCATGATGGTAAAAATTCTAGATAGGGTAGATAGAAAGTGTCTATATGAATGATGTAGAAAAACAATTGTGGAAATTGAGTTGACAAGAAGGAGAAATGGATGATCAAAGTTGGCCATCCAATGTAATTTTACACAAAATTGTAGAAATTCAACTATTTTTGGGCCAAAAAAATCCACAAATGTTTGGGGACTTGTTTTCAGCCCTTGTTGCATTTTGGATACCTTGTATGAACTCACCACTTCCTCCACATTTTTAGTTTTGTAGCATGGGCAAATTACAAAATTTGAAAGTTTGAATTGTTAGATGTTGCCCACACTTGAAAAAAAACTACCAACTTGGCTTGACAAACTTGAATGGGACATTGCAAGGGCAAGAAAGAAAAAATGACATTTCCTTATACCATAGGTGTGTTAGCTTTTAACCTCAAACATTGTTGCTAGGAGATCAATATTGAGGTAGCGGACCAAAATGGTATGTAAGTTGCCATGTTTAAACTTAATAACAAGCCACAAAGGAGGCTATGGAAACCCATTAAGAATCAAGTAATAGATATGGAATGCAAGGATAGGAAAATTAGAGCCATGTGGCTTGCCAAGGCTACCACTACCTACTATTGGCCATGCATATCCTTGAACCCATCCAAAAAATTAGATATTCCATTCAATGGTACAAAACTTAAATAAATTTTCATAATCCTATAAGGCTCTTGGCTATCATTATTCAAGTGCACAATTCAATGTAGGAGCTATAAGGAACTCAACATTATTTTTTTATGATTGCATTGAACAAAACAAAAACTTGTTCAATATAAAATTTGAAAAAAAAATTGTATAATAAAAATAAGGAACAAGTAAGTTTGAAACAAACTAGTCAATTTATGGTTTTCAAACCAATTTATACATTAGAAGTTCTATAGATTATGATTATAATAGGCAAAAGTTAAAAGTACATAAGTATCTTTTGGGCCTCCATTAATTCAAAAATAAATAATTTTAATATTTTTCCAAGTTTGCATCTATTGTAACCCATTTTGTAACACCAAACATGATCCACTTGCACTTTTTAGATTCTACTTAAATGCAAACTAAACAAGTGCCTATTGAATATCATTGTCATAAAGTTTTTAAAACATGTTTATATTCATAATTGAAATATTTATTTTTTTAAAGTTTAGTATGTCAAAGGGATGTCAAGCTTATTTTTTTGTTACTTTTCATTTATGTTGACAAGGTAATCCCATTGTCTATTTTAGCTTTCTTGCACCCTTTCAAAAGTTTTTAATTCAAATCTAAATCTAAAATTGATTTAAATCAATTTTTAATTCAAGTTCCCCAACATTCATAGTAATCATTTGACACAACTGGACATGATTATCATGATTTTAAAATGGCAATACATAAACATATTTTCAATTGTTTGTAATTTTTACTAGGATCTTACATGTTTTATTGGTTCATTTGACTATGGTCACACCCCTAAAGTTGTTATTTTGAAATGAGGATATTTTGTTGTCTTACACTTTTAAAGGTTCAAAACTTCCAAAAAACACACTTATTTTGAACTTGCAAGCACACTATCCTATAGTCTATGAAGATATCTTTCCAAAATCGTATCAAGCTCAAGTGAATTGAACATGATTTGGTCCTCCAAATCACCCTTTGAATGGTCATGAATCATTTTGGCAATTTTTATCTTAGCTTTTCAAACCTTCATTATTACGTTTTAAAGATTTTGTCTTGGTATTGAAACAAAGCAATTTTATTGTAACTCACATTGATATATTTTCAATGATGCAAGTGCATTCAATTTATGCAAAGTTTGATCCCTCAAACCTTATTTTAAACATGAAGGACTTTTGAAGAGTCCCAATGCATATTGGGAGTTATAGAAATTCATCTTCTTGACAACCAAAACACTCACATTTTGTCTAAGTGTGTGTTTCACTCTCTTGGGTTGGCATTATGTCTCTCACTTGTGTTTGAACTAATCATTCCTTATCAAGCTTGACTTCATTGCATGCAAGAAGAACAATTTTTTTTTGTCTTTTCTAGAAATTTAGTTGTAAGCCCAAATAAAGATTGTAACACTTTTTATCTCTAACACAAGTCATGAACATATTGGAGATGGTTTTTTCTCATATGAAGCTAGGTGGTGCCCCCTTGAAGCTATTATTTCATCATCTTTACATAAATAGGACTTGTGAGTCATGTGTCATTTCATATCTAGGAATATATAAATCAAAATTGATTTCCATATCTTCATCATGAAGATTACTTGATATGTATTTAGATCTCAATTTAATTTTTGTCGTGAAGACAAATAGAATAATATCGTATGGAGCTATAGACTTTCTTTCAATTTACATTTGTGATTTAAACAAATGTTTATTGTTGGTTTGATTCATGATGTGTTTATGTATCTATGTTGATGGTTACAAACATGGTCATCAATAAACATGCTTGTGTTCATGCTTGAGGGGTTTTATCTTTTTCAAAAATATAATAAGCCCAAACCATGTAGGCTTGACATATGCATATGCATATGTTATTGTATGTCATGCTTGTCCACATATCACATCAAGTAAATGCCCATCCAAGTGATACATAGAAGGTGTAAATGTTTTTTATTTCAACATCAATCCATTAATTGATTTCTTTCTTTTGGAAAAAGGGTTGGGGGTATGGTCATAGTTGTGAATATTTGTTAATGTTTTTTTAGTTTTGTGTTCAATTAGTGAGGATTTTACATGTTGATTATTCTTAGTTTATTTGCAAATTATTTTTTCCAAGTTAGTATATTTTAGGGTATTGAATTAAATTACACTTGTTGGTTGGGGGTTGGTGAATTCATCATCATTGCACAATGTATCATGGTAACTAGTATGTATGGTAGAACATAGGACATAACTTTGTCTTTAGTACACAAATACAGTCATCTAGATTGAATAGGAATGACCTTAGAACATAGAATGACTTGAATTTTAAAACAATTTTCAATCTTAGTAAAAGTCAGCCCACTTATGAATAGTAGACTTTAGTTGATGACTATATTTATTTTTTTAAACAATATTCCATGGTTGACATGTTGAATGGAAAAAATATTGCACTTCATACAATTGTTTTTTTAGCTTTTTAAAAATGCAACAAAGGTGGTTTGTTAAGAAAGAACAATAGTTGATGCACTAATATTTTCACTCAAATAAAAATGGCTACACAATTCACAAGAAATATCAAACTATTATTACATACCTTCTTCTTCTTTTTAAACTCACAAGGTGGAAATACATAAAATAAGGAAGGGACAAACTTGGTAGAAGTCAAATATGTTTTCTCAAATCTAGTTCAAAAGCATGAAGTTCCACCAACTTCAAGAATAAATTTCACAAATGAACATAGAAAATCAGGTTTTTTTAATTCAATTTGTAAATCTAGCCCTTTGAAGTTTGGGGACAATGAATGCTTAGCAATTAAAGAAAATTATTACCAAAAAGTTATAGATTAACTACAATTGGTCATAATAATCACTCAAAAATATTAAACAAATATGGCCTTCTATTTTTTGGTAATTGAAAATGAAGGATAACATGAATAGTTGAAATGAGAAAAAGCAAGTTCATGACGAGGTAATCACATGGGCAAGACATGACCAGTTGGTGAAAATATTATGAAGTGTACATAAGAGTTGATAAGGGCATGACAACAACATGGGCAACCTATGAAGCTCTTTGGTTGTTCTATCCAATCAAATGGTCAAAAAAAGGTTAATTCAAACCAAAAAAAATGATGTATTTCATACTAAAAGAAAAGTGGCCAATTTGTAGACGAAACATTATTTTTTCACCAATAAGAAAAAGGCTGATTTGGTTGATGATGAGTCTTAAATTATTTGCCAATAAATTTGTCAAAATATTGAAATATTAAAAAAATGAAAGGTTCTTATTTTAAATTCAATTGAGGTACAACAACAATGTATTGAAATTTATTTTTCCTTGATATTTGTGGGTATTCACTTGTAGGAATACTTGCCCTAAAATACAACATGTTTAAAACAATGCCATAATGGCCCAAAAAATGTTTTATTTTGGGAATAAAATAGTATATACCCAATTGATAAATTATTGGCAATACTCCCAAGTCAGGCCCAATGGTAAAGGACATGACAAAGGTTTGATTTGCTCACTAGTGGCTTTGAACTTGGGACCTTTGTGGTACAAAACAAGTGTCATACCATTGAACTAGATCACTTGCAAAGCAAAATCCCTAAATTTTTAATTTAATATTGAAACATGCAAGTGTTGCTTTAAGACTTTAAAACAATGTCAAACATTGTGTTATATTTTGTTCACAAGAACATCAAATATTATAGTTTTTGAAAAAAAATCAAATGATGCATAATATTTATGTTGCAAATAGCATATCTTGATGATGCATTAAATACAACATGCATGTGTTATTTGTTTCTTGACTTGGGTAGTGATGAATTTTATGTTAAAAACAATGCTTTGAACTTTAATAGTTTTTTGCAATAGGTCTATTTCTATGTGTTTGTAAGAATTTTATCAACTCCAACAATTATTTGTTTTTAAAACTATGTTTTTATCTTTAGTGTGCACATTGAAAATACACACATTTAAATTTCTTATCATGAGACATTGAAAGATTTAGTTGTTAGATTGACATTGTCATATTTAATAAATGGGTTCATATTTTGGTGCACGTTTTCACAATTGAACATACACAACTTGATTTTCCTTTTTGTTAGACATCTATGTGTGGAGTGGTCATTTGAAAGGTTGGTCATGCCAAGGAAAATGATTGTCATGATCGCCACCCATGAGATATTAAAACGAAACAAATTGTACCATAATGATTACCACCTTTGAAATAAAAAATTTCCATGGTTGATGTATATCTATTGATATAAAATAAATAAAATAATTGTTTTATCATATTGAAATGCCAACAATATGTATGATTTTAAGGGTTCATAAAGTCCCTTTCATTTTAGTTACTATATTTTCTTAAGGAAATGGGTTTCTAGTTTTTTACTATAGTAAGTATAAAAGTGGCACTTGGGTTGACTCTACTCCAATGGCATCCTTGCAATCCCATGCCTTTAAGCATGTCTAACTTATTGTTCATGGTTACTATTAAAGTTATCCTTAAAATCATGTTTTGTTTAAATGGTGATTATACCCCCTATTTTTGCCTCATGTCTAATTTCTTGTCATCTTTAAAATCCCTAGGTTGGGGGTGAAACAAGGGATGAACCCAAAAAAAAGACCATCATGCCAACCGAAGTTAAAGTCCCCTTCTCCATTCCACTCCCTTGCTTTGGCTTCTTGCCATTGCATGAAAATAAAAAAAGTCAATTTTTTCTCCATCATTGTCCTTCTCCTACTTCTCTACATTACATGAAAACATAAAATCACAATTTTAAGAAACAAGAGATGAAAACAAGAGAATTATCTCTTTCTCCCACTTATCTCCATCACAATTTCCAAGAAACAAGAAAAAAAAACTAACAAATCACAAATTGTTTCCACCACAAGTTCAATTCTCACAATTTTTTTAATTTTTCATCACCGTTTGCCCAAATTTCTTCCACACGAAAAAGCTTTGCCCTATGAAATTGAAGTTCCACCCTCTCCCCTAAATTGCTCCTTCCTCACTCATTTGCCTAATTCTCTTTGCAACATTTCAATTTTTCTTTAAAAACAAAAACACACAAAAATGTTTGCTTCAGTGCCAATCCTTGTTTTATAATATATTTGAAATGAAAGTAGTTTCAACACTAATTTTGGTGGTGAAACAAATTTCAACTTGGTTTTTCCTTTGCAAATCCATGCCTAACATTTTGGTGTTTGTGTTTTGCTTGATTGAATTAATTATTCTTCATTGGGTTGTGACCAATGTTAAAATATCCATTTGACTAATTATTTGCAAATTTTAAATCTTCATTTACACATATAGTATCAAATATCATAATTTTTTAAAGATTTAAAAAACTCACCTAATTTCAACGTGTTAAAATGACCAATCAATAAAGGTATTAATTTTTCTTATATTTTTGGGTTAAGAATAATTTAATATTCATAAGGGCCATTTTTTGCAAGATCCTATTAAAAACCCCTAGTTTAATGTCTAGTTTGGTTATCAAATAGAATATTCTTCTTTTTTTTCAAAGCAAATTTTTACCAATCTTATTTTTTCGTTATATTCACATTCAACAAAGTTTTATTATAATTAAATGTAACCCAAATTGACACACTAGAAGCCAATGGCACAAAAAAAACATTCATCACAACACAAAATGTGAACAACCATTGGTCCTCTACAACAAACACAATAATGGTTTTTTTCAACTTTAGCAACTTTGTAATGCATACATTAAATTTTTAAACACTTGCACTTAACCATATTAGATGGCAATATTTAGGCTTTGATCTACAAAGGGTTTTTAAAATTTTCTATATGCATAAATTGTAAGATGTTGATTATTAAAAGTCAAAATTTTAAAAATAAGATGCAAAAACAATAAGTTGAAACAAATGTGCATGGGACATTAGACAGTTTACCAACTTAATACAAAGTGGGAAACAAGGATATGGTCCCATGCATCATTAAAAATAGATAACTATATGATCATTACATATAACCATTGAAGTTAACACCTCAAGAATCTTACTCATGGCAAGTACTCCTTTTCAAAAGCTAGAGTAAAACGTTCATCAACATGAATATTCATCACTCCAGCACATGATCAACATTGAAATACCCATCTACATCCAATATTGTATCATTTTGATCAATGATACCCACCTTTTCCATAAAGAATTTATCTTGCTGGAATGCCCTTTTTGGATGCAATTTGTTTTTACATCAATTGACCAATTTTTCATAATCATTATGAGCTTGTCCAAATTGTGAACTCCTAGCCTATGACATTGCAAGCTTATCAACACTCCAACAATGATGAAAATTCTCTCAATTTTCATCTAGGACCCAAGAATCTTGAGAATCTATTGGGCCACAAAAGAAATGTGTGGAAATTGTGTTTAATGAAACTTCCACCAAGTTGTCAAGGGTAATATATAATCTTCAAGATTCACATGTAAATGAAAGGATAAACACAACTCATTTTTCATCAACCTTTACAAAATAGCCTCATCTTAAGTCATTGCCCAAAAAATGGAATCTTGTTGTCATCAATTGGTGTTAGTTTAGTAAGGCCATTAGTGCTAGGATTTAAGAACCGAAATGTAGCCACCAATAATGGCATCAAAGTCTTGGTATCATATTCCACCACCATTTGTATCATTTTTGCCCTTCTTACAACTACCTTCATTACATCAAGGGATTTAAAATGTGGGTCCAAGATTAGCACCAACATATTGTGAGTCTTGCTAGCACTAAAAGTAAATGCAAATGCCAAAAATGGAACCAAAAATACTTGGACTTTTTTCATCATACACACACAATGCCCCCAATTAGTTTGAACTCAAAATCTCCCCTCACAAAATTGATGGAGGTAATATTAAATTGTTCAATCTCATTTTCCATATACAAATTTATTGAAAGTGTAGCATTTAGGGCATCAAAAAATAACCAATATCCTTGAATTTAATTGAGGGTACATTGTTTCACAACATGAAACATAGGTTTAACAACCTTTGCAAATTGCCCATGTCTGTGCATCTAGCATATGACCTTGTATATCTTGAGTTTCTTACCTCCCATAATAAAGATAGATGGTATCCCAATATTCCAAGGTTTTTTGAAATATAATCGCCTTGTTAGCAAACTTGGTCTTCACCAATGTTTCATTTTTTGATGGGAGATCCTAACATCAAGGCATGCCTTTTGCCATTCATTATGTCCTTTGCCAAACTTCTTAATCCATGTTATTGTTCTGTGTAGGGTAGAATGTGTGGCCTTCAAACTAACCTCCCAAAAACCAACACAAACATTGGTATCATTGTAAGCATATTGGCATTATTTGTTGAAGGCATGGCCAAAACATGACACTAGTCAAAAAATTGTAAGTGTTAAAGGAGCACATTTGACCATTGAACTAAAAACTCATGCAAGGGTGGATAGATTGCAACCTTGATCTTTCAAATAGGTAATTAATTTGTCGAATAGAAAAGAAATCCTTGATTTGCACTACCATTGCAACTTTAGTTGTATAAATGATTCAAAAAGTCCCATTATAAGATGGCAAGGTATTTGGCCATTGTGAATTTATAAAAATAACCAAAAGAACAAATGTATTGTGTGAATACATTAGAATTTTTCTGCTAGTGTTTTATGTTTCTTGTATGGCATCAACAAAAAACTTGCAAATTGTATGCCTTTAAACAACCCTCACAATAAAATTATCCATAAAGTCATGCCCTACTGGGCCTGAGTTGCACCCCTCATTTGATGTTTCATCCCCTCCTGGTTGTTGTCCACAAAGTCATGAAATCTTATTAAATAAGGATATGAAAGATAGACACTTAGGATTAAATGCATGAGGTTCAATAACATTTATAGCTACAATACACATAACGATAGCACTAATTGGTTAAGGCGTCTAGGAAAAGAAAGAATAGTGGGTAGATGCATAGTCAAGTGGCTCATTTTTAGCAGTTTTTACATTCCCTACAAGTCCATACAAGATTATTTAAAATGATTCAAATGGACATGGTTGTTACTAAAAAAATATTATTATTCTAATATTTGAATAATACATTTTTAATCACCTACAAAATTTCCCAAAATCTATGTGAAAACTTGTATTTAATGTAGTTAATGTCATTTTTAAATTTGGAAGTCTTAAAAAGAAAACCCACAAAGTCCATAAAAATAATGCCCCATCTAAAACTTTCAAAATATGATTTTGGGACAAATTTTTTGAAAAAACAAACAAAAATTGCAATTCATATGAACTTATGAAAATATGATCAAATTTTAACCATTCAAAAGTCCCTAACTATTAAACAACCAAGGGTTTCAAAAAAAAGATTATTCATATAAGTTTATCATCTTGTATTACATTATATATTGAGTCCCAATAACAAATTTGGAATGTGAATCAATATTATTTTTTCTATTTTGTGATGTCTAGTCAAATTACCAATTCATATTTTTCAACTTCAAAAGTTCATTACTACTAACAAATGAATTTTTTATCAATAAATAATCACACATATATCTTAATAATGAAGTTATTAGTTTAGATCCAAGTCCCAATTAGTAGATTTAAGGATATATTAATCATTATATGCATTTGAATAAAAGGGTACCCAAGGAAAAAACAACGTTTCGTTACAAAAATGGGCCACTATAGTTTACATCTACCCTCGGGCAAACTCAGTTTAACACCAAATTTGCTCCTAAACTGATTTTCATGCCCTATTGAAGCCCAATGTATTTTTTTTTCCATTTTTAAAAATCTCATCCCCTATGTGACCAAACAGGTGGTTCCCGTGCCATCTTTTCTCAACTTTATGGATAACTTTATTGTTCAATGGTTTTGGCCACCAATAAAAGGAGGTCATATTGAACCATTTGATTCCTATTTGGAAACACAACTTGGGGGTTTTAAAGCATCACCAAACTTTTCAACCACTAGCTTTCTGTAATAGAAATAAACATGTAAACTTTAACAACAAACAATAGCAAGTTTTCTATGAATTTCTTTTGTTATGCATCATCTTTTTTATAAGGATTAGCACTTCCAAACTAATCTATAATGGCCCCATAACCAACATTAGACTGTTTTTTAAAAAAAAATCAACACTATTCTTTATAGCAAAAATTGAATTAACGTTTTTCCACCTATGCCAAATGGTTGGATGTTCAATAAAAAAATGTTTATTCATAGAATTAATCCCATGTTGTTATTTATATGAAATCTTTCCTTTCCTTTTCTTGGCGGTAGTGTTGGAATTATAAGTTTGGGAAACAAAATGGTAAATCACACAACACATTTTTTGAAGTTTAATAAGATTTGGTTTACTATGATCATTTGACACATAAAAATGCTAAGTGTCAAGGACTTAAAAAACCATGAAAACAAAGGTTAAAGGAAATGTTTAAGTTTATTTCCAAACAAGGAACAAAACAAGATTATGTGATTCAAAAATAAGAATAAAGGAACTAATAACAAGAATATGAAATGTGCAAAACAAACATGAAAATGGATATTTATTATGCTAACATATGCAAACATGAACATGAAAATAACATGACAAGGCTATGGTGTAAGATCGTGCCTAAGATTGATGAACAAACTAAAGGAAATGAAAGGTCCTACTCCTATTTATGCCCTTTTGGGGACCTAATTCAAGTAGGCTTCCAAGGAGGCTTCTATGTGTGCATCAAGTAAAGAAGCTTATTGAAAACCTTCTTAACTGAAAGTCAATTATGAATTTACTAAAACTTAACTGAAAGTTAATTCGAACTTAATTAGGAGTCAACTAAAAGTTAAATAAAATTAATTAAGACTTAATTAATAATTAACTTTAAGTTAATTAAAAGTTAACTGAAATGTAACTCAAATTTAACTAGGAATTAAGTAAGACTTAATTGGAAGTTAACTAGGACTTAACTGAAAGTTAGTTAAGACTTAATTAAAAGTTAATTATGATTTAATTATGAATTATGGATGAACATTATGAATGAATTCCATCCATTGGAAGATCATGTCTAATGTTGGCATCTGTCACATTAAAAGAGAAACAACATGCAATGAAAAATTCATGCCTTCTTACTCAAGATCAATTGAATCTTCAATACCTCCCATGCAATTTTTGTTTCCACATCCAAGTTGTTTAGGCTTACAATTCTTTCAAAAGTAAATGGTCTATTTGGCATTAAAATTGAACCAACCATTAACCCTAAAACCTTAGCTAAGTTCCCCATTTCCAAATCATTAACATTATCATAATCTTGTTACAAGTCCTCGTTTAAATTGAATGTTTCAATCTTTGTCATTTGCATTTTGATTGTGTGAAAAGAAAATTTAAAACTCCAAAAATTATTAAAAACTTGTTGATTACAAATAAAAGCAAAGAAAGTGGGTGGGTGATTATGGTTTTTGGTGCAACAGGTCAAGTTCACTAAAAAAATGTTCAACAATTTGGTTCCAAAAATTGTCATTTGAAGAATCAAGACCCTTATATTGAAAGTTTAATGCAAAAATAGGGTTTTGGTTTCCAAGCATAAAATACAAGTTTGAAGAGCAACAAGGTTTGTGATTGAAGAACAACAAGGTTTTGGCATTTCAAGACTTAAGATTCATGAAAACTTCAAATATACAAACAAATTCCCTTTTGGTAAACAAATTGTGAGAAAAACCACATAAGCATTTTGGATTTCAAACAATAGAAATAGAAAACCAATTTTAGGTCTTCAAGCAACAAAATTATGGCATTTAACTCCAAGCTTCATAAGAAACAAGAAATTGAAAATCCTCAAGTGCATTTATCCACAATGAATTTATAAGTTACCAATAAATTGTACAAAAACTAGTTTGATTGTTAGAAATTGAGAGGAGAATGCATTGAAGCCAAATCATGCACCTTTGGTAGCTTGTTTATTTTCAAGTCTAATTCATCCTTTCAAGAATTCAATCTATGCTTGTAGTAGTATGGAAGGGAATCACAAAATCACATGAACAATTGCAAGCAACTATTGAAGATGTAATGTAACCAAAAAGAGAGGGTGACGAAACGAAATAACAAACCTGACAACCAGTATGGGTCTAAGCAGAGTGGTCTCCCTTCTAATCTTGTGAGACAGACCACTTTGTCTGACCCTTTCTCTCTAAACTCATCCCAGAATATTTCTGCATGCATTCACTGATCTTTGAATAGAGACAACTCATACACTCACGAAACAATAGAGCAGAAAATCGAATTCAAAACTTACACCTTGCCTTTCATGAGAATCTCCAGATAACACAAGCTTTCTGGCTCCAGTGTATTCATCTAAGATCAAACACCTATTAAGGTATGGCCTTTGAGGTCAGAACTCTTGGTGTTCACTCGATCCTTTGAACCTCTAACCCGATCCCCCACAGAATGCAACAATGCAATTGTCCTTCACTCTGTTGGACTACAGACTTATGACTTGATTACCCTCAAGTCCAAAATGCACTCCGAAAGCACCTGACTCTGAACAGTCTATACCATGCTTGCCAATGCTACTCGAAGAGACTGACTCTCATGCAAAATGATCAGCAGCACTGCTGGACTCAAATCCTTTCTACAATCTCACTCGATACACTCTTCTACCCGCCTTCAGGATTTCCCCCTTGACCTTTGGTACTCACTCAGACCACATCTAACATCACAGATGCAAGGCACTGCAACCCAAGTCCCTCATCCCTGATACTCACTCTCCTCAACATACGCACCCCTTTTAAGGCTCGGGTCCCTCAAATCATCATCATACCTCGGCACCAACCTTTCATAAGTCCTTTACAAAGCTATCTGGCCAAGTTGCTGGCGCAGTGGAAAAATTTCAACAACCAGCCAAGCTCTACCAAAACCAGCTCTCTACACTAATCTATTTGTCTCACATCTACATTGCCGATTCCCCCCGTCTGGACCTTCGCAGCTGTCAGCTCACCACCACCTTCTGTCCTCTTCCCGCTCTCCTTCCTTCCACCTCCCCTCATCAATACAACTCCATGCCTCACCATCATTTGCACCGCCTCCTTCCTGCACTCCATAACACCCCTACCAAGAAAAAAGCCTCCCCATGCATTATCTGCAGCAATAATGGAAAGATTCCGGCTGCAAAAATGACGGCTAATAAACAAAAAGCAAACCTCAAAAACATTCTGTGTTCACACCAATGAGGTGACCTATTGTTTGGTCACAGTAAAGCCTTGAACAAATATGTCTGGACATAAAGCAAAAGGCCATCACCAAAAGCCAAAGTGAGTGGATAGACGAGAGACAAACAATGGACTTGTGCTTGAAGGAGTCCATCCTAATAGAAAACAAAAGGATATTGCTAGAAGACAAAGCAAGAGTGGAGAGATGAGAGATGGGCAAGAGACTTGTGCTTGAAGAATCCATCCTAATAGAAAGCAAAAGGCCATTGTTGAAAGTTGAAGTGAGAGTGGAGAGATGAGAGATAGACAAAGGACTCATGGTGTAGGGCAAAAAATGAATAATGAAAACCTAAATGGATGAAAGTGTTTGGATGAAAAAGGATGAGGATGAAAAAAAAAATTGTCTTGGGTGAGTGCAAGAGGTCCCGTACGGGTCTACAGAGGGTATTGATTTTTGTTAAAGTGATACCCTGCCAACCGGGTGAACACCCACAGGTGTCATAAATCCTAATACCAGGCCGGGCAGGTTTTATTTTGGGTATTGTTCATAATTGCAACCACTAGTCAGGTTATCTGATACCCGGACCTGGGTTGATAACCAGGTAGTTTTCAATATCAGATCAATATTGGTTAGACCCTTTTAATAATTTTATTGTCCAGTTTTTCATTCATCCATTTTGTGTTTCGTTTCTTCTCAACATACATAATGAATGATACAGGTTCACAACCCAATTGAAGAATTTCTGGTTTTCAAAAGCCCAGGTGGCAACCCATGATTGGCTGACCTCTTTTCCTTTGCAAAAATTGGAGGGTTTACTCCTTGCCTCAACTATCGCTAGGGAAGTTCAGCAAAGCTTAGGGTGACATTTTTCTATACTACTTTCAGTGTTGTGAATTGAAATGTAGTTGTGACAAAGTGGGGAAGACATTTTTTTGGGGGGCAGGTGTTCAAAGTTGAACTCAACTAGTGAAAATGGAATTTTTTTGATGTTACTACTACAATTGAAAAAATTCTTGGGTTGCCCTCAATACCCTCCATTGGTTGACCAACTCCAACCCATGCCAACCATCTTATGTCCACCAACAATTAAGCTTTCGCTCAACAGCTCTAAACAATAACCCTTTTTTTTTCCCCTTTCCTTTTTGTCTTGGCATTTGCTCCTTTTGGGACTATAGAGAGACACCTTTATCCCGGAGATGCCAAAAGAATAAGAAATCCATAATTGGGCAGGTTCCAAAATCTAGGAATTCCTTTTTGTGATTCAAAACACATGCACCAAGTGAAGACGACTCTAGTCCTCATTGTCAAGGTTTAGGGTTTGGGTTGAGTTGAAAACATGAGAACAAATGAAACCATTGAACAATAGCCAAAAAGAGGATTTGAGCCCATAAACATGAAAAAAATGAACAATGTGAAGTGAGAAACTATTTAAATGTCACCACCTGGGCCAATTATTATGATTGGTCAATCAAAAACAGTTATTTACATGTACCGACCTTTGTGGAGGGCACTGCATGTACACTCGGCATATTTATAGGCCCAAACTGGAGAACCCTAAAACTGAGTTTGGACCTATAAATTATCCCCTGGAAGAGCATCTCCACCAGTGGTGGTAGCACTACAATGGCTTGTATGCATTATTATCAATGAAACATAACTTTAAAATGGCTTGAAATTGAGTTTGGATCTATGGATATTAACCTCTAAATATACATGCACATGATGTAATAATCTCCACAAGGGGCCAGCACATGAAAATGACTCCTTTCAATTGGCAGGCCATTATGTGTACCACAACAAGTGCAGGCCTGAATCTAAATAAAGCCTAAACCCAAGAGCTTTACATGGCCTATAAATTGATGTCTTTAATATAAAAATCTGATAATACCTGCTAGATACCCACTGGGTATCAAGGGAAGAACATTTTAAAAAGTTGAGGAGCTTTACCAAAAGCTGAAAGCCCGTCTCCATGGGCATTAGATTTTTTAGTAAAGTCCATTGGCTTTTTGCACCACGTAAGGCACTCTCCAAGTACACTAGAAAAAAATGCTAGGTTTTTATGATTAGCCCAGGTGGTGGCATATAAATAAACTCACACTTTATATTGTCCAAATTCTCATGTTTATCCATGCGGATGCTCTCAGGTTGTTAGAGCCTGTCCGGTGGTTTTCAGTATGTGACCCTGAATAGTAAAATTAGATGAAGAAAAGTTGTTAAAATCCGGCTGTTTGGTTCAGGAAAATGGTTTTGGCTCAGCATAATTGCACACTTTGTAGTGGCGTGTAAAAGGCACAGCAACGCTCTTCACCTGCACAAAAGAGCATAATAAATATGATTTGACTGCTGCTCAGTGTTTCTGATTGGCCCATCGTAATGATTGATCCAGGTGGTTTCCTATTAGTAGTCCCCAACATTTTTGCTGTCCCAGTTTCAGTTTCATGGGTGGCGCTGCAAAAAAGTAAATTACTAAACTTGGATGTGAAAAATATTTTTGCAGGGTCACATACTGCTCACCGCAATGCTCTTAGGAGGGAGTTGTTGCTGCAGTAAACTAGAGTAGATTTCAAGGTTCCGGACCTCATGGCATTACTTACTTACATACATGGAAGATGCTAGGTTGAGTTGAAGATAAAGATAAAGGCCAACATGTATGTAGGTTAACAAACTTACTTGTTATTTCATGCCTCATCCTCTCAATCATGGTCAGAAAGGTCATCGCAATGAGCACCTTTTGTGAATTTGCACAAGCATATATATATATATATATATATTGCTGCATCTTCTTTCCTTTCCTGTCAAACTCTGAAGAAGAGGTGGGGTGAGAGGGAAGCACATCTCAATGTATGTAGGGAGGCCAAAAGAGAGTATGCCCAAATGCATAATGTATCCAGGATCGATCATGGAAGCAGATCCCATGAGTGAAAAAATGGGGGAACATGGGAGAGAACTTATAATGTGCATTGTGGATTGGAGTGGGTCAACTGATAAATGGGTCACCAAGATTTTGCTATGAATGATGCCAACAATAGGTATCTGGCTAGTATATGACTAGTAAGATAATGAGAGCATCTTCCCAAGGGGTGGATCTTATGTAGTAGGAAGTTCTAAAACCACTACAACCCTTAGTTATATCATTAGTATTCATTGCTGAATTTTCAACTTGTGCAGAGAAGAATAGAGAAAATAAAAGAGAAAAAGGGTTGAGGATTTCGAATGGAATTATCTAAAACATTGCTATTTTACAAAACTAAATTTGAAGAAACAAACCAACAAATGGGGGCACAAAAAAGAAAATTTTGAATTGTTGGATGCACCTACAACTAGTTGATAGAAATCATAATAAATGCATGATGCCATTTGAGAGAGTAAAAGAGCAAATAGATTGAGTGAGGGAGCAGAAACTCAAAAGTATCCAGCTCAAGAAATAACATAGTAAAAATAGTTAAAGCCCATTCAAGAGTTTGGACTTTGTGATTGAACAAAAAAAATATTGAGTGAAAACATAGAAAATCAAGTAAATCAAGCTTGAGAGGAGCAAATTGTGAGGTGATGACGTCAAGAATCATAAGTTCCAGAAGCAAGAGAAGCTCTTGATTTCAAACCCAAAATCATCAAGCTACATTCAAACAACCAAATTGGAGTCAATGAAAACACCTTGTCCACACCTTGTGTAAGTCAATAAAAACAAGACAATGGACAAATTGTGCTAGTAAAAACTTTGAGAACATGCTAAAAATAGGATCTCTTGATGAAATTGATCCTCCTAGAGTTTGGAGCATTGAAAAAGTGATGACAATAATGTCGTTGATCATCATGGCCTGGCCATAGATGTGGGCAAATTGGTCAAGATGAAATTCTGGGAACGCCCACACCTAAAGCAGCAACATGTGGGCCAAATTTTCCACAAGTAGCCCAGTTTGCTATCACTGCCCAGGGCCAAAGTGGCCACTAGAGGACACATAGTGAGTACCCACATATCAAAATTATTACAAATGCATCCTTTCAAGGGTGGATGGATGGCCCTTCATTAGTAGACAATTCATGCAACCAAGTGCGGATTTTAGGGTGCAATGTATGCAAGAGAAATGACCAATTTTGTGGATATTTTTTGCCATGTGTATGAACTTCTTGTGTGGTGTGTTCATAAAACAAGTCTAAAAAAAATTGCCAACTTACTATACGTGTATGCATGATGATCATGGGAAGTCTCAAAAATGGACAATTTTTTTCAAATAGGTATGAAAAATGATATTACAAAATTTAGATTTTTGAATCCTCCTATTTGAGACTTGAAGGCATTGAAATATGTTTGTTTTCCACACTATTGGAATGCACACTAGTGTAATGAATAACCAACTCCTAATATCCACAAATTGTAGCCCTTTTCATGCATGGCAAACCTCTTCGCAATACTTTGTGTAAAGTGTTATGATGTGGGAATTGAAACTTAGGGTCACAAATGAGGACTTGGGAGTTTTTTCCGTCTTCAGCCTCAGTGATGGGTGACCAAAAAATCAATGTATTGATCTTATCTGTCAATTCGTGTTTCCTACTTTTGGGTTATGCTTTCAAAGATGAGCATTGCATAAAAGCTTTTTCTCATCTGTCATGTACTCAATCAACCAACCAACAAAGCGTACTACAACTCTTTTTGTTTTTCCCCACCCTCCCCACCTTCTTATTGCAAAGAGGATTGCAAGCTTCTGAAGAGAAGAGGCCAAAATGAATAAGGAAAAAGAGCCCACATGTGTGTACCTTTGGCTGTTTTTCAAATACTTGTGGCATGAAAGCTGGAAGTCTAGATAGGCCACCACATAACTTGATGGGTACACTTCAAAACCACTTCCTTTTTACTAGTGAACAACTTGTGACCTTTGGAGATTCTTCCCCAACTAGGTGTCTCAAGTTCTCCAGATGCAATGCCTAGCCTTGGGTGTGTACGTAAGGTACATCAAGTTTAAAACTCAGAATTGTTAGTGTAAGAGAACAGTAACAGTGGGTTGGGACATCAACTGGTTGTTGCAGATTTTTGTTTTCCGTGAAGTTGATTTAGTCTTATATTCACTGACATCCATATATACTTTGTAGTGGTCACCGCACACAAAGTATAAGTTGAGCAAACAAGTGCCAAGAGTTGTCAACAGTGCTTGCTCATTTAGTCCCTCACAGGATTCAACAAAGCAAAGTGCAACAAAGTGTGTGAGTTCAAGGAGTGATCACTTTGGTGTTCAGATCTAGGCAAAGGATTGAGCAAATAAATATATGATCATTTCTTCAACCAAGACATCTTGCAACCTCCCCCATGGTATTGGCACACCAATATCAAATTTGGCCATCAGCATCAAACAGTTGGATTTACAAGAAAGTCCAAAACACATGGATGCAAATCACAAGTGCTTGTTGTTATAGAATTCAATTCAAATAGTTGTAATTCTATCAATACCCAATGATCCAAATTATATATTTATATACACCCACCACCCAATATACCCTGTTTCTACTACACTGACAAGACATTACTACCCATAGAAACTCTGGTAGGTATCACCAAATCCAGGGAATGCTAAAATCCCCAAAATCTGAGCTCTAGCAAGGTTCAAGAAAATGGCAAAATCAGAACTTTTACAAAACTGTCCAAATTATCACTGAATTTGATGTCAACTGTAAGAGCACAACAGTAGTAGCAAGGAATGACAAGAAGTTAACTTGTTGACGATGAACTATGCTAGTTGCAAAGTGTTGAATTTTCTTGCAAATTGCATTCTTCCAAACTGATATATAGCTAAGTAAAGACTTTATCAACATTCAGTTGTAAATTTCATGATCAGTGAACATTTGGAGCCCGGAAAATGGCACCAAAAAGTGTATAACTATCATGGATTTCCAGGACCTCCACACTCACAAAAATGAATTGTGCTGGAGACTGAATGTATGGAATGCAATCATCAAAAGTGGTCATGTCTCATAGTCCATATTCCCGGAGGAGGAATCATATCACATTCTCATCAAAAGCACACGAAACTAGAAAAAGAGAAGTACAACAATTCCTATATGTATAATAATTGCATTCCAAGATGCTTGATTGTTTTGGCTTTTGGTACACAACAACAAAACTCGAAACTGGTCTTTGGTGAGTTCCCATTCACTTAAAAATTACCTACTAAAATGGTGACCCTAAAAAGAGTAAGTAAGTAGCACCCATTCAGGAAACAAAAGTTTTTGATCAAGATTTTTCTTAAGTTTTCAAAGTTACAAGGTTTACAATTAGATGTGGATAGAAAACATGTGATGAAATGAAGGAGGGTGGGAATATATGTTTTCATCCGGCTAGAATGTTTTTTTGGGGAAGAACTTTTGGCCCTTCTTCCTTGTCTTGCGTGTCTTGTGTTTGTACTCAGTGACAATTTTGTGTTGTGTGGATTGGCATTTTGCATTCATTTACCTTGAGCTTGATGAGGCCTCGCATGTTGGCAAGGGCAACTTGGGTCATTGTCACAAGTCGGCACTAAAGGTGTGTACCGAATGAGCTTGTTGTAGCTGCTCATTGGTTGGTCATTGGATAAAGGGAGTTGAATTGTTGGGCTGATCATCTTGGAGATGAAGTTGTGGAGTGATTCAATTTTGAGTAAACAAAGCTGAAGATGAGGACTAAGAGAATGAATTTCACCTTAAAATAATTAATAGATATATAGTGTGGAAGTAAGCATGATGTCTTCCAAAATCTCTAGTCACAAACAAAAGTACACCAATTCATATTGAAGATAAGATTACATGTTGGAGGGATGATAAAAGATTTGGAGAAGGTTTGAGAACCGTAGATGATAGCCCAAGGGTGCCTACAAGGAAGTAGAAGTCCATTTCAATGCAAGATCTTGTTTCACTTGATACAAGGGACATTTTCTTATCGCATGTAGGACATTTTGATAATACCTTGAGATTTCAAATATTTAGGAAAGTTACTAAAGATCACTTGGAAGAAGAAATAAAATAAAAAACCATCAAAATTTGCAATTTCAAGACTTGACATCATGAAGAAGGTCAAAATGAGAAAAAACTATGAAAACCAAACCTTGCAACTACAAATAGAAATTGTTAATAATTAGTTGAAGGATTAATAGACATTGAAATAGTGATCTTCATTTTGCAAGTGTGCTCAGGGAAATAGGTATTTAATGCATTGTGTTGTTAACTTTGAATCCTAAATAATCACATTTGGGACTATGACCGAAATATAGTGCAAAATTCATAGGTTAAAAATGAGAATCGGAGAAATCCAATCCAACACAATCTTACATTGATTATGACCATTGATATTCATAACACATTATTAACAAATGTGGGTGTAGTTCACTAATCCAACTCATTATAAGATCTTACTGGTGAATGAGGTCACCATATCCTCACACCATTACACCTTACATGAGACTTGAGTTATTCATGTCCACATTCATTAGGCTAATTCATTAACATCATTTTTTTATAATTCAAATAATTCTTAAAATCTTGGATAAAATTTTATAACTTGTCACTAATTCACATATTACATTGCAATTATGTAAAAAATCATTATATTTATATTTTTAATACATTTTGTTATATATGTAATGTATGATATAAATTATACATTTAATAATTAATATTGAATAACCAATATACAACCAAATGTATACACATATAATTTATGATTTAATATGAAATAATAGTAATATTATTATTATATTAGTTAAAATAAATGATTATTTTTGTATATTATTTGTGTTAGCCATATACTTATTTTCCTAAATAAAGGTAGCAACTTATCAAAACATTTTTTTTCACAAAATAATATTTTATGTCCATTGTTGCTAAACAAAAACATTCAAATGTTTTTCCCTTCAAATGTTTTGGAATTTTGTGCATTTATTTATTATACATGTGTAAACCTTTGAAAAAACTTCAAGAATGAATTCTCATTTTTTTATTTGAAAATCATATGAAATAAAAATATATACGTGAAATTTAGATTTGTAAAATAAATTAATGTAATTGTTATGTATGTAATATTCACATTTTTAATTGCAATGTCAAAAGTTAGTTGGTTGTCAAAAATAATGAATTGACTTCAAAGAAACCAAGGTTCAAATCTTGATACCAACAATTATATGTAAGCCATATGTTGATTGTATATGGTTTATATGTTTTTAAGAAAATATATATATAATAATGACATTAAATATTACCTAAATCCATTGCCATGTGAAAATTTCCTATTTGACCAAGTGTTAATGAAATCATTATGTTCAAATCAACCATCATTATGTTTATAGCAAATAGTCTATGTTCACTAAGGGCATAATGAATTCTTTTTAATCTCTTGTTTATTGATATATTGTCCCAATTTCACCCAAAACCTAGTGAAATTCCTAATGAACTTATTCGCATCCTATTCTAATGACTCGATTTTTGTATTCAACTTGTTGGTGAAAGTTGGAAGTATGTTGGATGTTGAACATGGATTGATCCAAATTCGCAAATGGCATGGTGTTGATATTCATTTGTATATTAGTTGATTATTGATGGAACAAAGAATACATGCAAAAACATAGATAAGAAATAATGGGAGAAGTTGCAAGGCAAAGAAAGGTGGTTGAAGAGTTGCAAAATGCTTATATATATATAAACATAAAATTAATAGGCACTATGCCAAAACACATCTTTCATGATTACATCCGTGATTACATTTGCAATCATATGTGCCACTAGTGACTACATGGTTGTAGTTGTAAATGCCATGAATGTTTTTATGATTAACAAATGACTATAGACATGACTAGACATATGATTGGACATGACTACAAACATACAACTTTAAACATGACACATGGCCTTTACTTACCTTACCCTACCTAGTGAATTTAAACAAATGTTTAACCTAGTTTAATGTATAGGTAACCTACCTTATTTAACCCTTCAGGCATGTAGATATGTTGCAAGGATAAGGATTTGAACCCTTGATCACCTCCATTATGAAATACCAAGTTTTTAACCAATGCACCACACATTCATAAGTAAAACAAACAATTACTACTCTTTGTCACAAAAAATTACAACTAACCATATGTAAAGTTTTCATGTATTGAAATTGAAAGTATTATTTTATTCAAGGATTAATATGAGGATAATATATATTTTTTATTATAATAAAATTGAAGAACTACATCTTTAATATGCATTTAAGTAGATTTCAAAAATAAAACTCTATTTGCAGAAATGTCTAGGTTTTACAAAATTTGTTGCAAGTAAACCAAAATAAATCAAATATTGATTTTTAAAATCCTTGAGTTAACACACACTTAGGAAATACTTATGTGCTCTCAGATTGTGCATATTATATTCATAATGTATCAAACTTTTAATGTAAAAATCATTTAAAACGCCATATTGACCAATTTGTTATTTACAAATAATTCTTCAAAATTTTCATTTAATTTACCACAAACTTAATGTAAATGTGGATGGTTTTATATTCATACTTACAAAAGATTTTATCCACTTTCTTATGTCTATGTTTAAAATTGTTTGAAATGTAAACTAGATTGTGGGCATACTACTTTGTCTATCTGCTTTACCATTTTTGTGCCCTTATAATGTAATAATGTTTTTGAACATATTATAATTACATGCACATGTTTATTTAAGACTAGTGTTTTTTTTATGCAAAGTTTCACCAAATGTTTTGGGGTTGTGACCTTTACAAAGGTTTGTGTAGGAAAGTTATGGAAAAAAAACAACAAAAAACAAGCGTTTTGGACTAGGTTTGTTAGATTTAAACCAGTTACTACTCCTACAAATACTAAACAACAACAAAATTACAATTTTTTTTACTAGCCTACCTATTGTAATGATATTTAATGTTAAATCCTTTTTGGGATGCCAACCAATGAATGTCAAAACATTAAAAAACAATTCATTGTTTCACACATCATTATATATGTAGATAGGAAGGTAGGTAATTAATAGGTAGGTCATACGTAAGTAAATGGTGAATATTCTAATACACTCATCTAGTTACAACTTGCCCATTTATTATTTATCTATCCATCTACCTACCTATAACTAACCCTAAAAGTTGGATTTCCTTTTGAGCAAAAGGGAAAAGGGAAAAACAAATTGAACCCATGATGAAGAAGGAAAAATGTAAAATGACAATTTTGAATATGTACATAAGTTCCCATCAAACAATTTTTTTTATTAGTAATCTTTTTCCAAAAATGTGAAATTGAAAATGAAAAACTTGAAAATGAAGTGATTTTGAAAGGTTTCAACCACAATAAGTCAGAAAAGAGAGAGAGTAAAATCATCATATTTTTATGTTCCATTCTAGAAAATTTAAAATTAAAAAATTCTATTTTCATATTTAATTTTCAACAAAATTTAGTTGTAGGTCAAAAAGGACATTAGGAAAAAACTTAAGATTCTTCATATATTCTAGTAATATCTTTGAGCCTATTTTTTAAAATACAACTTTAGAATTTTTTTCCCCCATAATGTAGCAAATTGGGCCCATTTTATCCAAAACAAAGGCCTTTGTATCATTGATACTTCCACCTTTTGTCACAAGGATTTGAAAATTTGACAAAACATAAAAGTAAGTCCTATTGACTATCGTTTTGGTAGCAATTGTTTGCCATTTTGCCGAAAACAATTTAAAACTAACCTTGGAAAAACATGTTTTTTCATGAAATGTTTTTCCACTTTTGCAACATCAAAAGAATGAAGAGAAAACATTAATCTCATCACCACAAAATGATGATGTACTAATGGAGAATGTGAAGACTATAGGTCAAACAATTAATAAAGAAAACAAACTTTTCATTCATATTGGTTGCCACATATATATCACCAATGTTCTGAATAAATTGGAAACATATAATAGTTATATGCACAATGTGATGAAATGTTGAGAAGATGGCATTTGTAAGGAACAATTAGTTTTTCATTGAACAATGATGATTTTGGGCATTAAAAATGCTACAAGTAGATTTTCTAAAATTATAAAGGCAATTTTTTAAAAACGATCAAGATGGATCATGAAGATATTTGTTAATGATGTCAATATCCATAGCTTATATTTTAAAAATCTTTTACACTTTGAAGGTATGTTGTAAAAAATTTGTGATCTAGTTTTTGGGTTTGCAACCAACTTTTGATATTGATGAAGAAATCTTTTCTTGAGATGGAAACAAGTCAAAAGTATCCTTTTAAATGTGATCAAGTGCAAGTTCAAAATGCAACGTGCACCCAACAAAGTGAAACACACTTTCATACCAAGTGGGTGTGTGAAAATCAAGGGGAAGCACCCCAACACTCCCAAGGTGAATTCCCACTTTAAGAGCTAGAATTACAATGTTTAGAATGTCAAATTTGGGGTATTAAAACACCCCCGAATGACATGATCTTTAGAGCATTGGAAAGACATTAATGTGAACCACAATGGTGATTTTAACGACTTGATGAATAGAAGTAGTCACCATCTAAAAAATCATGATGGGAATGAAAATTTAGAATCCTACATGTTTAAAATGCCATTTTAAAATGACATTAATGATGTCTAATTGGTCAAATTGATATGGCATTCAATTGTTATTTTTAAAAATTATACAATAAAAATTTAAAACATCATAATCAAACGCATTTTGAGCATTGTTTTAAAAAACATTAATTTGTGATATGATAATCATCAAAATGTTCACATCTAGTTCACAAAGCTATTCCAATCATATGGAATTGTAATGTTTAGTAAATACTACAAATTTCATAAAGACTATAAGGTGAAAGTACATTACGATGGCCAAAAAATGTAGTCACAAATACTATTTTTCAAAATTATGCAACTTTCAACTTCCACCAAGCCAATATTAAAAGAGGTTTTCATAAATTATACTCAAAATAAGGTTCAATAGCCAAATAATGCAATTCTTAAAGGAAATTATGTTTTTTGATTAATATTAAATGATTAAAGAGTATATTTGTGAAATTTTAGATGTTGTCATGATATATTGCAAAGTGCAAATATACTTTTAAATTGATTCAAATAATTACAAAACTTGATGAAGTATTTAATCATATATTGAATATGAATTGATTGTGTAATTACAATTGAAAATTTTGATCCATGTGATTTCATTAAAAAACATATGGACAAATTTTTCATTCAAATGAGCATAAGTGTGTTGAGAAAATTACTTCATTTGAAAGATGACAAGAATTATTTTAAAGGCCTTTGTATCAAAATCCATCGAATATGTTTATCAACAAGTTAAATGAAAAAAAAAATTGCCCCAAAAATATACCCCAATATACCCCAAAAATGAGTACATTTTCTCACCTAAAATGGGCCCCCTATAGTGTGCTTTCATCTTATAAATCATTTAAATCATTTTTAAAGTATATTTTCATTTTTAATATGATGTGATGTACATTTTTTTGGTGCAAATGTTGTTTAACATCACATTATATGAAATAAAAATGTGTAGTTTTTTTTCCATTTGAATTTTTGGGTTTTGACCTACCAAAATGTGTAAAAACATTGTGAAAATATTTGATAATAATGGTATGGTTGAAGTTCAAACATGGTGTACCTTGAAAATAATATAATGTGATAACAATCTCCCCCCCCCCCCAACAACAATGTGATTTCATCCATGAGATTTTTATTCTATGAATTATGACCAATGTGTGGACATTTTTAAATTTATTAAGTTATTATTGAAACTTTGTAAAATGTATCCATGAATGAAAACATCTTTGTTTCATTTGACATAATATAACATTTTTTTTGTGTGAACAAAATCATTTATTGAAAGTCTTTGAAATATTAATTTATTATTTCCAGTGAAAACTTTGTGTTTAATAGGTCAAATTTTGAAAAAAATGTTTTGGATTGATCCACCAAAGATGGGGGGACCTATCTTATGATCATGTAAAAATAAATGTAAGACATTATGCCAAGACATGGTTTTTATGATTAGGACAATTTTGTGACTAAAATCCCCCTAAAATCCAAACTTAGTCATGTAATTGTTTATGCACACTAGTTACTATAGTTTATATGATTATAATCACATAGACAACTATATGATTCCAATTATAATTACACAATTCATAGCAATAAATTCGAAGAACTTACATGTGGCTTAATCGAAGCCATCATGGATTAGTTTAGGTAGGCCAACCTAAATAGGCCCAAGTTAGCTTATATTAGCCTAGGATAGGCCTAGGTTAGCTTATGCAAATAACCAAAATACATATAATTTATAATTGGTAAATTAAAAATGGGCTATTGGATATGTTTTGCACAACTACATTGGAAAGGACTACTTACATGGAAATTCCAAATTTTCAATTAATTGGTTGTTGAAGAAAAGTTAAACTATGGACATTGCATCCAACATTAATAATGGGAATTAACCCATAACATGTGCAATGGATAAGCCACGTATAATTAAAATTTTAAATTATTTTTTAATTATGAAAAATAAGATGTGGAATGGGATTTTATTAACAACGTTGATTTTTGGGAGGATCATCGATGCTTGACATTATTGCAAGGGACAACATGAAAAAATTATAGCTTTAAAGTCATGTAAAAATTGGGAGGAAATTTGAATTATTGTTGACAAGGTGAAAGTCACAATCTTCAAAACTTGACTATGCCTAATAAATAAAAGAGACATTAAAAATTGTTGGATGTCCATGTGAATAATGTACACCAACCAAGGCATGTAAACATTTTTTTGGAATAATAGGATGTGTCATGTGAAAAAAAATTCAAAGCTTGTGAGAAATGCTAGTTTGTGAAAAGAATTCATGATATGAAAAATGAAATAGAAGAGTTGAAAAATATAGATGTATGTGAATATTCTATTGAATAACATTAGATATCATATAATAATTGTTTGAAATTTCTATAGGGAACACATATGTGTTAATGGCCATCGACCACTCTATTTAGTGGTAAAGACCAAAGTAGTATGTAAGGTTATATAATGCTACTTATAGCCAAGTTTCTAACAAACATTATCATTTGCATGTTTTGAGTTCCTATGTTCGTTATTCATTGACAACAATAATGAATGTAGTAAAATTTGAAACAAAGTGTGATGATTACTAATCCTCTATTATGCCTCAATGGCTTAGATGTAATGTAATAGTTGAATGGATGATTAGAAATGTCAACTATGTGATTTTTGTTATGGCAAGGGTTTCAAAATATGGAAAACCATGGAGGTTCAATTGGTTAGTGTATTGTTTGGGTACTAATGCAAGATGCAATCTACCACCAAGTTTTCATCAAACACCATATTGATGGGATGATCCCTTACAATATAAATTGAATTCAAACTAAAGTTAGAAAAAGATCTCAAAGTTTTAAAAATGTTAGAATAGTTGGTGGAAAAGGTGGAGCTCATATGCTAATTGCATCTAATTATCAAAAAATGTGAACACAATTTCAACAACAAAAGAAACCCATGACAAGCATAAGGTTAAAGCTTTCTTTGTGAGTTTTTGGAAATAATATATTCATTAGGGTTAAATGAGAAGACCTAAGTAAAATAATCTTTTGGTTTTGGATTAATTAATCACATGCGAAGATGTAGGTGATTTCAAGGCTAATGAACAAAAGTGAAGGAATTATATTTTATATTATGGAAATAAAAATGCATGGGAAATACCCAACAGAGATTCCTAAGGTTATTGTCATGCATAACAAAATAGTAATCAAGGGGAAAAAAACTTGACATCAATTGTTTACATGGTTTCATTTCTAAACTTCAATCACATTGAAAAGTTATAAATGGTAGCAATGATTACTATTAAATCCTTGGAAGTTGTGTTTTTTTCCTTATGAATAAATCACATTCCTTTTGTATAAAGTTAGGATGTTTATGTTGAAATTATATATCAAAAGCTTAAACAAAGGTACTTTTGGTGATTTGGGCTTTTTGTTTGGAAAATTGTGTCATGACCTTAACTTAAGCTTGTGAATAAAGCTAGAACATGACAAGGGAAGCAAGTATTAGGATTCAAATATATTATTTCCACTTCAGTGTGGGATCTAATGCAAGAGATGAATCCAAATCAATTCCCAATTTTGGGAGTTGGGAATCTTGGTGAGGTGTTTCAAAATTTTGCATCAAAGGTTGTGAAGTCAAATCTTATAATCCAAATTGGACCCATTTTGGACCATTACAATAGTCTTGAAGAGGAGATGTCTAAAACAGGTCATAATCCCAAATCTAAAATCTAACTTGCATAAGTAATATGGGCATTGAATGGTTGGTTAAAGTGAAATTGCCAAAATGATTCCCAACCACTAAACTACCCAAAAAAAGGTCAAATCAATTCCAATCTGGGAGCCACATACATTTTTTGAATTTTTTTCAAGGGCTACAATTTTCAAAGTTATCCAATCAAAGTTGAAAGAATAAAATTATGAACCCTAAAAGTGGTAAGACTCATAACTTAATACTCTCAAGACTCTTGTTTGGGAATATTAAGAAAAGTGCCATCCTAATGTATCCTTTGCAAGGAATTGCAAAATATACTAAAGGAACAAAAATTGTGAATCCTTGTGAATTGCTTATGGTTCTTCCATGCACCATTTTGGTACAAACTACATTAATTCACTTTCTTTTCTTGGTTTGTGTAGTTTGACATGATAATGAATCCAATTTAGAATCTTGTGTTTTTGTCTCATGTTGGAGCTCCCATGCCCCTTTTTAGTATAAGAACTAGGGAACACACCTTGAATTGTCATCCATCATAAAATTAAAAGTCAATAGGCTTCTAAATTACCCACAATACCATTTGATAAACCTAGAGGTGTATCAAATTGGGTGAAATGAGTTGAGTTGGGTAAAAAAATTAGTTTGTGTATTAAACAATTGTAACTTATTTGTTCCATGAGGACAACCTTCACCATTGACGATTTTTTACTGGAAATTTTTTCATACAAGTTGGTCCTACCATTTGCCTAAAACTAGGTTTTAAAGTAAAATTATTGAAAGGCTACAAATAAGTTATGTTTTTTGCCAAAAACAATTTCCCAACCCCATCATTACACATGGCAAGCTTATAAGCAACCTAGCAATTAAAAGATGGTGCCATCCCATCATCGAATATTGCTAATGCACTACATCACAAACTTAGCATCTCATAACTTAGTAATGGAAATTGTGCAAGTATTGTTCATTCATAATTTGTATGTTTCATGCATTGAAAACACATTTGATACACGAATTTATAGGAAGATGTGAAATTCATGTGACATTTGTTCATTCATAAGTTTGCACTTCATCTATCAACACATTTATTCATGTGTCAAATGTGTTTTCAACACATGATATTCGTGTGTAAAATGTACAAACTTATGAATGAACGAACTTCGCATGATTTTCATTATTAATTCATTACATGTTAAATTTGTGATGTAATACACATTCCTTTTTGGCTTTATAGAAAACACATCAATTGTTACATTGTTTGTCATTGGTTATTGCCACTTATAAAAAAGGCTTTAGTCACCATCATTATTTATGCACCAAATTAATTAAAATTTTCAAATTGGTGTAAACACATTGTCATGAACCATATTTGTTATTTAGGGTGAGTACTTAAAAAACAATGAGTTTGTTTATTAGGAGAGGTGGCAAATTGCGATTAGTTACAAAAATGAGGGTATATAAATCCATGGTTATTATAATTGACCAAAAACAACCGTGACAAAAAAAGTCACATTATATCATTACAAAAAGGTGTACAAAGAAATATTGTTCTTGACCATGTTGTTTTCAATGCATTTCAAGTCATTAAAAAACTGAAATCACAATGAAATCATGATGTTTTAGAGTGGCTTTTTGAGTCTTCTATAATCATTACATTCATTCCAAATTGTTACACATGTTCAATAATATATTAATCTTTTTTGTTATGTGTTTTATAATATAAACCTACAACATTAATATCATGAGTGTAATGTGGTTGCCTCAAGGACAAGGTTAGTTAAAATCCCCATTTGGTTTTACTTATTCATCATCATTAATCCTAGATGTTAAAATTATTATTTTTCATGTTCATGTAGGTGGGTAGGGGAAAGGCATTAAGTTGCACAACTTGTTAGGCTTGAAAAAGGCACAAAATCATTATTTTAATATAGGTAACATGGGCATGAAAAGAAATTTATTAGTTAATTTTCCTTGGGTCCAAATTTTTTAAGGTGTAGCACCCAAGACAAAATAAAGGTAGGACCTTGAACGTAATTCTTAATTATAATGTGTGTTTTTATTCCTATACACATTAATGATTGAAAAAGTTCATAATCCAAAGTATGATAGATTAAACCATCATATATATCGAGAAATATTAATATATGTCATTGACTTTGCACATCCACGTTGATGGTGAAACATGGATAATAAAAAATCCCAAAAAAATTCAAAAAGGTTCTAATGTGACAACATTTTTGTTACGTTTAAAAAAAATTGGGCCCTCTTTTCATAATATAAATGTCTAGCTAGGTAGGGCAAAGGAATCAATTAGTTACACTTTGAAAAAGTAGCTTCAAAGATGATGCAAACAAACAACATTTTAAAAATAATTATACTACATGTCTAGGTTCCAACACCCAAGTCTCAAATAACTATTTTACTTTTCAAAATTCACTTGGCAATAAAACAAATAAATTATAAGATTTTGGTAATAAAAATATGGAGTTTGGACAATAAACTTTGAGCCTATAACAAAATGGGACCTTATACAACATTTTCTATTGCTTGTTTTTGCAAAAATGGGGAGAGATTATGTTCCACCAAATTATAAGATAGAGATATGAATTATTGGATACTTGCACTACAACGGTGGATTGGTTTGATGCAAGAAACTTTTAGGTTTCCACCTTTTGTATTTTGTTGTACCTTGATGTGTGTGCATAACATTGTTATTCCTCTTTTAAATCTTCCCACAAGGTTGTCAATTTTGATTCAAGGTCACCTACTCTAGTTTTCACCTTTAATTTCAACAATGGATTTAGCTATTTCCACTTGACAAACCTACATTTCCAACTTTTTTTTTTGATCTATTTAAACCTCCATAAATCTCTTCTTAAGCTCTACCTCTATAGCTCATTTTTTCTCATTTGTGACTTTTTTTTGAAAACTTTCTTTGATTTGAATGTTGCACACACCTACCTCATGCAATCTTGACATTACATTTACAACCTCCAAACCCTAGTCATTACAAAGGATAAGAAAGTTAGATTATGTGGTAGAAATGTGGAACAATTCCCAAAATTTTGACATTTGAAATAGACAATTTCTAAAAAAAATTACTCTAAAAAATTCTTCATTGAAAAAAAACTTAATTACCAACAAACCTCAAAAGGTATTATGGTATATAAATTTTTGACACAAACATTCATAAACCAAACATTTGTTACACTTGTTATAGTATGTGTGAGTGTGATTGCACTTATAGTTATTCTTATAGTTTTGATGTTAATGTTAAAATCCAAATTCATAATATGGACCATTGGGTATTTAACACATTCAATATTGATGTGTAATTTTAATTCATTGATTCAATCTTCAAAGTAGTGAAGTCAAAATGCTTAGCAATGTGAAATGGTGATCATGATCAATAACAATTTGTAATGTGAACTTCATTCATAAAATTCAAATTTGATTTTTAACCCTAATTTTTGCTTTGCACTTGTAAGTGGCAACAAATTGCAATGTGTTGTTTGTGTGTGTGTGTGTGTGTGTGT
>Ga0116229_10001905_pt1 | contig 33402 bp, 31 predicted proteins | sample S1TSphgellanicum_3_FD_87313 | JGI IMG/M metagenome (GOLD analysis project Ga0116229, IMG submission 87313) | Host-associated microbial communities from peat moss isolated from Minnesota, USA - S1T2_Fc - Sphagnum magellanicum MG | ecosystem: Host-associated > Plants > Peat moss > Unclassified...
GCCTAATTTTATTAAGTTAAATGATAATTTCAAATGATGGTTGTTATAATACCACTTCTAGAGTGCAAAGATATTGATTTAAAGCTTGCTATTTTGTATGATGCTATGGTAAGTATAACAATGAATGTTCTCATTCCATGTTTTGATTTTGTAGTAATTTCTTTTGAAGGCACACAACCATCATGTTGAACCTTCTATATATATATAGGGGGCTCCAATGTTTGTAAACATATGTTGATTGAAATGTGTTAAACACAAAATTAATGATCATTAACACCTTAACCTGGGTCACCCCTTTACCCCCTTGGAGATCATTAAAGGGGGGAGTCACAACTTATTACTCACTTCCATTCCCCTTTTCCTTGCTTTTGCCTTAATAAGTTCCAAACTAATTCCAAGTCAATCCTTTCTAAACATCATTTCTTATAATGATAGTCTTAATTTAACCAAAGCCAAATTAAATCATCTTCTTCTAACAACTTTCTTCCTTTTCTCTTGGTTATATTTTCCTTCTTCTATTTGCTGCAGACAGCAACCCTCCCTTTTTTTCTAACCATTTTTTTTTCTTAATTACATTTTCCTTTTGTTGTTTACTGTAGACAACAACCCTACCTCCTCTTTTAACCACTTTCTTCCTTTTCTTTTGGTTATATTTTCCTTTTCTTATGGTCATATTTTCCTTTTCTTATCTACTGCATACAACAACCTTCCTTATTCTTTTAACCACTTTCTTCATTTTTTTTTGGTTATATTTTCCTTCTCCTATCTGTTGTATATGTCTATTATGGACAACAACTCTACCTCTTCTTCTAATGACTTTCTTATTTTTTTTCTTGGTTATAATGCCTTTCTCTGTTTGTTGTAAACAACAATCCTATTTCTCTCTAACAATCCTTTCTTCTTTCACTTAATTAGCTACAACCTTAACCTAAGCATATTCATACAAGCATCATCACTCATGAAATCTAACAAGTTTTTACACACAACAATTTTCACATCTTCAAAAAGATATTATAATGTATTACTTTTAGTTTCGAGCACTCCCACTTCTTACTCTAGCTATCTCATAACTTGGCGTCTATATTGCCTTCGCTTGCTACACATCTTATTTCTACAACTATTTACACCTCCAAAGCTTTATGTTTTGCCCCAAAACAACCTTTCACATATTCTCTCTATGGGACAACCTGCCCTTAGTTCATGGTTTCTCTTGCCTTCACAAGAAAATAGACCATCATTTTCTTGTTCTTAGGCCAACAATAACACTCTTTAGCTTTGCCCTTTTCTATTCCTATTTCCTTACTTTAGCAATAGTTCCAAGTACCTTTTCTTGACCATTTGCCTCTAATCACCATACTCATGAAGTGTCCCCATTTGAACAATTGCCACCCCACCACTTGATGATCTTGCTTCTAGTCTTTAGAGAGTATGTTTATTTGATTGTCTCTTGAGAAGCTTGTTCCTTCATGATGCTCCAACCTTTTTCTTTCACCTAGTTCACTTTCTCATGATGCGCTAAGACCCCCCTCCCATCCTTACAACAATCATCATCATTCCTCCCTCCTCACACCCCTTCATGTTGCACGCATTTAAGAAGATGAAAGAAAGGCCAACATCAATTCCCTTTCCACTCAATTCCATGGAGATGCGATTATCATTCTCCTACCCTAACCTTAATTGCTAGCAACTTTTGGGAAGCATACTCCCCCATTCGGACCTCCTTATCTAACAAGTTTGGCCAGTCTCAGACATGGATAAGGTAACCCAACTTTATCCTAATCCAACCAACGTACTCCTCCCCTCACCCTAATTAGGCCACCCACCCATTTAGTCCTACTAAGATAAGGCCATATGCACTAACCTACCCCCTTAGACTTTATGGTTAACCTTAAAGCTTCCTTAGTTGTACTACCCTTCCTAATCAAATTTGGGTCCAACAAAATGTAGCCCAAATCATAGTGCAAAATTAGAACAAATATGTAATTTTTCTTCTTTTGCCAATGAGAGCGTTTGGAACTTCAACAACACAACATTGAACAATAGTAACTTTGCTACACTTATCTCAAAATAACTTTTAATAATTCAATTTTTGGCTCAAAAACCTCCCCAAAAAAGGAAACAAAAGGCTTGCTTGAGGAAAAATTAACTTTAAAGTTTAGTTGTAGAAAGTGATGAGGTTGTTGACCCTTTGGCTTGGTGCAAGAAAAATGATACTTGATTTCTTGTAGTTGGATTCCCAACATGTTAATGTCTTTTGGTTCCAAGTTCACAAATTGAAGCAAAATCTCTTTTCAATATTCCAAAGATCTTGACAACACTATGTCATTACAGATTTGGCTTGAATAACTTGGACAAGTGCTTGTGATGATTTACAAAAGTTGGACTGCAAATAATCACTTGGACACAACTATAGCTAAAGAAAGATCTGACATAGTTTTTTTTTAAAAACTATGCAAAATTAGTTGATCTGAAAATGGAGAAGAGTTCATTGAGTCTAGTTTCTCTGAGGAGTTAATTAATGAGGTAGTTTAGTACATATATTTATTGGCAAGTAGTTGATCATTGAGCCTAAGTCACTTGAAAAACATTGAATATGGATTTGAGTAATTTGTAATGGAGGTATGCATGTTCAAGTGCCAGTTTTTTTGTATTTTGTTGTATGCACGATAGAGCTATCTTTAGCTTTCCTAGCATTTTTGCAGATAGTTATATGCTTTATTGGTAAATTGTGGTCAAAGTTTCAGTCTCATTGGTTTGTGTTATGCACTTGCTTTACATGGCTTGGATGTGTGGGTGCAAGAATTCAGAAGGTGGTTGTGGTCAGTGGGTTTGCTTTTTTTTGTTTTGATAACTTTGCTTTGACTAGTTTGTTGTGCTCTCTCTCTCATTGTGTTTCTCCTTTTTTTTGGTTTGTTGTTCGCAACGTTTAAAGTCAAAGTAACAGGAATGAGGCACTAATGTTATAGTTGTACATAGGGGTGAGGTGGTTTGGGCTTGGAAGGCAATTGTGTGTGTTTAGAGAGGTCAATTGTCTTGGCTTCCTCCTCACATAGATAGGGGACCTGGGAGCTTGTTCCCATCCTTTCAAGGAGCAATCAATTCACTTCTGATCTTTGCATCCCTCCGCACAATTGAAGAGCGTTGATCTGAGAATTCATCACTTTAACAAATGATGCCCACATTAAATCTATCTCCAGAATTGAAACGATCAAGCCATAGTTTGACAATCTCAGTAAGTGTAGACTGTTAAACCAAAGATGGCAAATCTACACATTTCATTACAAGCTAGGAGGCAAATTGTTGCATGGTTCTTGGGTGGCTGGAATGCTCAAGTTGTGTTTCAACCAAGTAAGGGCAGTGACAAGAAGCAGAGGCTGAGGTGTTAAAATGCAGTGTTTCTGTCCAACATGGATATCTGATCTTGTGTTGCTTGGCAGCTTTGCATGTACTTGCATGAATTGGGATCCATCTGCACTTCAATTTAGCATCTCATCCTGCCATATTACCAATTTTCAAGTCCTCACATTAGCCACATTACTTGCAGTGAAACCCATAAATTTTCACTTTCGCTATTAACAAGATGATGTAGTGCACCAATCATCCTTCTATGTAGATCTCATGTGATCATGCTTTTCTATGACACAGACAGGTACAGTATGAACTACCACATCACAACAAAAGTTTCTGCAGAATACAACAGTCACCATCCTAAGTTGAATCACAATGAGCACATGATAGATGCCATCCAATAAGCCATTGTTCTCTGACAATGGGTTCCCCAAATGTCTGTGTTCATAAGGTATTGAGAACGTCTCCATAACTAAAATAAAGTCAATGAACAGGGACATGACCCGATAGTAACGTTATAGTGATTTCAGATCTATTCTGTATCAGTCAGTTGACAAGAAAGAGGATGAAAAAGGAATCTCAATAAACCATGGCTGAAAAGGCCTCCTACCTCAAGCCCAGGAACAACCTGGGCAGAGGAAAATTGCACAATTCCCTGTCAATCCAACTCAATGGAACTGAACATTTCTTACAAAGACAATGGGGCCCTAAATCTCTAGACTGGAATCCAAGAATAAATCTGGCTGAAACAACATGTACTACCTCAAACCCAGAAACTGTATGGGCACAAATACCACAATCTCATGTACATCCAACTTGTTCAAACTGAAAATTTACCAAAAGGACCATGGGCTGGGCACATATTTCAAATTCAATTCCCACAAAATCTACCATAACAAAGCCAACAAGGCAGATGTCGACTGAGAATTGTTGCTGAGTAGTATTGACTTGAACGAGATATGAATTGATCGAGCAGACTGCATTGTCCTTCCACCATCTGAGAGAGGACAGCTCTTATTTCACAATTCACAATTCACCAATGGAGGATGCTTACTTACAGAACCCTACATGGCAATCTAACACAAATAGTAAACAAGGAAAATGTCTATTTCCTGGAAATAATGACAGCATCTCCAATCAGAATGGACAATTTTAGAAAGACAGCGAAGGAAAAACCATGAAGTGCCTACTACAAGTGCATAGCATGGTCTCCTAAAGCAAACATCTTGTGACAAAAGTTTTCTTCTCAACTACACACAACAAGATTTTCAAAAAATACAGATAATGGAGAGAAGCAAGAGCTCCACATTGTCATCATATAGTACATGATCCTGCCATGCTGCAGACTCACATGATCTAGGACAAACAGCATATTGGGATAAAACAAAAAACATATGCCTGGACTAACCAAACATCATTTCAGACAACAAGGAATAACTAGGAACACATATACCTATGAAATTGAAGAGGAATTGCTGTGACAACAATTTAACACAACAATGAGTGCAGTCTCAACCTTATGAGATTCACCCATAGTGTGTCAGACCATCACCTTCATCAGAAATAGCAGTGACAACCGCCATGACTACCCACTGACTTCATCAGCTCCCAAAAGTGGGTGTAGATAAGCATACAGTGTTCAGCCCAAAGTCTGGACAAATCATAACTAGGAATAAGTAGGAACATGTGTAAAAGTAATGAGAAGCAAAAATGGGCAATCCTAAGAACACACACACAGAAATGGGACAAACCATTCTCAGAAATCAACATTGGTACCGGGAGGAAGGTCAAGCCCATAAACTTAGTGAATAATTTTTTCTCTCTTTGATTGTTTCTAGCACATATCCTTTACTTCACAAAGTCTACGATGCCCTCTGGATTCTAGGTATCTGAACTTTTTTGTGCTTTAAATTGACACCTTCAGGTCTTTCTCAGCCCTGAAACCAAACCGACTGACTAAATGGGCATGAATGCTTCCCTAAACCCAAAACCTTCAAACCTGGCAGTTGGGAAAGAATGTCCATGCAAGTCTCAGGAACACTTATGGAGAGTTTGGTTGGATGTGGGGACTTATTAACTTGTGGGACTCATGAAAATGGAAAACATGGAAAAACAATTCAAGAGACTTCTCAAAGCTTGTGGAGCTGGGTGAAATTGCTATAACACAAGAACTTTTGGAGGTTTGCAAAAATTCTGCAAATATAGGACCTACAAGAAGTTCAAACATCCTCTGTGGCAACAAAGGGGGTACACAATGCCAGAGAATTAACCTATGATGAGAGTTGAGCCTGGTAGATTTTGATGCTAGTGGCACGGGAGATGAACTGCTCTCGAGACAGCACACGCACCTGCTTCAGGTAAGCATCAACAGGAATAGCACCTTCTTGGGCTGCTTTATCAAGTGAGTAGAGAATGTCTTCAATGGAAAAATCAGCTGCATTGCATTCCAATAGTTGCTTTGAGAGAGCATCAGCTGGCTCAAAAACATCATCAATGTCAACTTGTGTGAGTCCTTTGTCATTTGCCTTCAACCAAGATTCAAGAACATCTGTGTTGGTTAATATCAGTTGAAGCTGGTTTTCCAGACCCTCCTTCTCTTGCACCAGTTCACGTACCCCTTTCTGAAGTTGCCCTGCTCTCTCACCCAGTAAAGCCTGGAGCCAATAAAACAAACCCCTCAGCAACTACATAAACAGGAAGGTTTAAGGTGAAGTTCAGGACTGGGCAGGCTTCAAGACTTTCAGATCGAGATCAAGGATTGAATAACAATCAGGGGTGCTTACAACTTTAAATTTCAGGAATACAGATTCACAAAAGGGTGCCGAGATCATACTTTGAAGGTTGCAGAATAGGAGCTAGTCCCTCATTCCAGCACCCATAGATCCACTTCAAGAGGGAATGATTAAGCATTGTGTTTGATAAGCAACATCAGATAATAATTGAAAAAGCTTGGAGCTCTTATCTAAGGATATCTTTATCTTATTCCATTGTTATCTTATCTATGTGATTGCAGAGAAAACTCGACAACAAAGTTCTCAAGAGTGGCTATGTTCTCCACAGAAGGTAAGAATCTCTTCATTTTTATCTGTTTGCAAAACTGAGCCAGGAGAAAAGGCTCTTCATGAAACTCTGGAACTGGAACCTAAAAGTTGAATGGAAGCTGTCCTCTGAGAATACAATAAGCACAAAAAACTCATGGGATCTTCTGAAGACCCAATTTTGGTAGATTTTTGCTATACAAATGACAAGGACGAATGAAATCTCAACACTCATAAGATGCCCTTGTGCAAATTGATTTGGATGGACAGGAAAATGGCAGTTATGGTGAAAAATATAGACCTGGGTGTTGAACAGTCTGTCCATCTCAGTGTTCCGATCCTGCATCAGGGCTTGTGTGTCATGATGAAGACGATCAGAAAGTGTATTAATCAATGACCACTTATAAGCCTCTGAGGGTTCATCAGTTCTTGGAGGGGGCTGGGAATTCTGGTATGGTGGATATGAAGGCCTGGATGTTGGCTGAACAGGAGGATGTAAACCTGATGACAACATAGATGGTGGTGGCATTTGCCCTCCGGTATGCATGGGGTTCATGAATGGAGAGGTAGACTGTGGCAGATGGCTACTCATTGGTGCTGGTGGAAGTCTAGAATACAAAGGTGGATCATTACCAAAAAGAAGTGACAGACTTTGTACCAATTCAACAAGATTTGAGCGTGGATAAACCCATGCTTGTAAGTATGGAGCTGACACCATACCAGAAGGGTTAACATAAGGGTGCCGGGGTTTGATAATCATGTCCCGGGTAGGTGTAACAAATACTAGGGGGCAATTACGGGGGTAGGATTCAAGGAGCCACATGGTGATAGGGATGTTATACATTACATCCTGATAACACATGGGGATAGTTCCATCAGCTTGCAGTAAATTGCTCGTCCGCCCATCATTGTGTGTGAAGATTGCTGTTTTCACCTGAAAAAAAAGAAAAATACCAATCTTAGTCAAGAACACACCTATGAACACCTCACTCACAACTTATTTAAGCTATACCCATTTACCAACAAGAATCCTATGACAAACCCATCACCAATGAAAGACCTGCCAGCCATTCACACAATTGGTCAAAACCACTGCCACTGCAAATATGTGGGAATGTTGACCTCCTCTTCAAATGACCACTTCTGCAACAAATATCTATCAACTGCTTCAATAGGTGGGTGGGTCATGCTTGCCAATTTAGGTTAGGATGAGAAAAATCCTGTTTTTGAACCCAGAAGACCTTGGTTCCAAAGTTCCTAACTTTCAACAGTGTAAGCCTATAGACTCATGAGCACAACTTTCCGATGGCCAAGCCAATAATATTGAAGACAGCATCAAAAGGGAAGTTACAGACAATATCACAATATCAAAGCATCAAAAACAAAAGTAAACCCCGCTTTCCAAAAACTCTTCCAAAAGTAAAGAGCATCCTCACCCCCCCCCAAAGCCTTCCAACAATTCAAGGGGATAAAAAAGAAGAAACCAGATTGTGATGAGTCTGATCCAGATATCTGAATTCTGACTGCACGAGCAAGACGGACCTGAAGGCCTGGAAATTCCTGGATGGCATGCAGCAGATGCTGCCGGATTGTCAATTTGTCGTCTTCAATATAAGGCAGTGCACTCGGACCTCGCTGCGACAACACCGATCCCAAGAACTGGAATTGCGTCGATGCGTGGGACGTCGTCGGGGTGCCTCCTCCTAGCGCAGGCATCCTTCCCTCCCTCCGTCCTCAGCAGCCGTTCAAACTTCAATTCGTCGCCCTGCTGGCTCCACTTCAAAATCCACCAGAAAATTCAAATCCCGGAGGGGAAAAAGAAAACGGGGGCACTGACTAATTTCCACGACTCCTGCTTACCTCTCTACTTCTCTCAGGAATTAGAAGAAGAATAGTAACGGGAAAAAAAGAAGCGGCGGGTGACAAGCTCTTGTTAGGATGATGGGACAAGGAACAAAAGGGAGAAAGAAGAGGGACACGGAATACGGTTGAAAACGACGGGGGACATCGAATCAGAGTGCGTTATCCAAGGCTGGCTCTTCGAGCCTTCTTGTAGCGCAAAGAAAAGTCGTGGAATAGAAGAGGGAATTGCCTCCGACAAATCGTACCCAGCAAGCATTTTCCACACGGCAAAAATACACGCACACGCACTCACACTCACACAGAAGAAGAAGAAACGAGAGCGCCAAACCCTACTCATTAATAATCTCTTCACTAAACGCACAAACCCCCAATTTCTACTAACTAATCAGTCTTAAAAAAGACACAACAATTTTTACTACACACACAAACCCATGTTCTACTAACTAATCAGTCTTTACAAAAGCACAACCATTTTCACTAATGACTAATCACAACTCAATTGATGAGGGTGGGGAGAATAAGGTACAAAAATGAACCACCCAAGTCCAGGCAAAAAGAAGAAACCACCAAGGGGGGCAGATTGCAAGGGAAACATGAATAAATCAAGTACTCAACCCCCCCCCCCATATCACAAGGAGCATATCAAATAAGGAAAGGGGAGGAACACTTAAAGAACACTTAGCCTAGAAGAATTGTCACTCACAATAACATGCTTCAAAATAGAGGTTGTCTTTGTTCATTGCAACACCATTGACACCTTCTACATGTAAAATGAATGTAAAACTAAAAAAGGAGGGCCTCTAAAGCCTTGCATCAATGAAGAAAATTGTCAACCTATTGACATAAACACCCAAAAACTTTTATGGTTAAAAGGACAAATCGGTCTATTGGTATCAATTGTGAGAAAAGCTATCCTTAACTTGAGTTGCAATTATAACGACAACCCTATGAAATAGAACTGCTCACAAAACCAAATTTGTTTAAATGGGGTTAATGATGATGTTATTAATTGACATTCGAATGTCGTTCACCAAAACCCTAATGTTAATTTATTGACGTGTAGATTGAAGAGTAAGTGATAGATGAACATGGACATGTTCATGTAAAATGTGAAATCTTACATTTCTTGTGATAAACGCAAAGATATCATGCACAACGTTATGGGAAACTATTTTTACCATGGGCACATCAAATAAGGTGGATCCCCGTAAGGTCCAAAGGTTCACACAAATGCAATGTGACAAACCAAGGTCTAAGGGATGGGGGAGGCCCAATTTGTATTAGATATTGACGATGTGAGTATTTTAATTTCCTGAACTTTCTAATTCTTTAAAACCTAAAGCAATGGATGAAAAAGTATTTACAATACTCACATCTTTCAACCAATCTATGACCTAAATATAATTAGTAGCAAAAATGATATGGGAATTGCAAGGACTTGGGTTATTTGCATTTCAATTCTCTAATAGGTGCCCCATCTCAACATAAGGTATTATGGAAACTTGGTCCATTGTCATTCAAGTCTCATCACATCATGATTAGTCCAATGTATGCAATACCCTTAGTCATAGTTTGGCCATTGTGATGAGAAATGTTTTTAAAAAAATAAAAGAAAATAAAATTGTGCAATACTTACATCTGAAGCAAAAATTCATGGCTAAGTTTCTTATGTTTTAGGCAATACCCGAAATGTTGTGCATAAAATATCCAACGTTAATGATTTGAAAAAAATAATGATAGTTTAAAATTTTGATATATTTAGTTTTTAAAAAAACTCAAGATTTTGAAAAAGAAATAAAAGAAAATATTTTATAACAAGAAAAAGGCAATAAATTTTTAAAAGGAGAAATAAATAACAATATAAATTTTACATTTGAAATTGACTCAAAACCATTATTTTAAAAAATCTAAATCCTTGCACTTTAGTCCTAATTGTATGACAATGTTGAAGTACATTATACAAATAATTAATCAATCAAAAGTAATCTTTATAACTTCAATATACATTATTTATGACATTTCAATATTAAATTGTAACAATATCAAAAATTTAATGTTAGTAAATAAATAATACCCTACATTTTGGGTTTGAATTTTATTTATGTTTGCATTTTCAATTACAACATGGAGATATATGTATAATTCAATACTTATTAAATTTCATTATAACATGGATGATTCTTAATTTGACATAATAACACATTTATTGAAGTATTCAATGTTATGGCAAAAAGACAAAATGAAAGTAATACTTGCATTAAAAAACTAAGTATGTCATATTGTTAAACTCATTTGTAATCACAACTTTCTATGAATAAAAAAAAACAATATTCATGTCTTCAACCCTAAATCATATCCTACATTTCGTAATGCATTATTTTCAACTACAAATGCATTGTCATTGTGAACATGACTACATTTGTCAAATCTAAAATTGAAACCCCCAATATAAGCCCATGTTGCATTACTTACATCCATTAAAACAAATCATCATTTTGATGAGAAAAAGTAAGACAATACCCACATCAAGTGGTCAAATCCCCCATTGGAAGGAGTAGGGAATTTGCAATACCTTCATTTAACGTACTAATTATTGTAAAACTGACCTACAATACCCACATTATATAAGGTGGTAGATCAGTTGTACATTTAATGCAAGTACGCAATACCCACCTTTATATGACATTTGAGTGAGATAATATTATTTTGGAGTTTTAAAAGATATGTGTAATATAACCTTAGCAATGTAAATTTAAATTTCAGACCCTATATGCTCATTAATACAAAGTCAATGCATTAACACATAAATTATTTATTCTTTGACATAAATTGTATTATCATGCACATTTTAATAATGGAAAATTAATATGGGGGATAAATACAAACAATTTTGTGTTATATTTGTTAATCATAAACCCTCTTCTTATGGATATTTCCATGTTTTAACATCATTTCATGCTAATCCTTCATCCAGTGCATTGAGTTGCCAAACTCATCATTGATGCAATGAAAACCATGCCAAGATGCATGACTTCATTCACCTTGGAAAGGTGAATACCTCATACATCTATTGCAATAACATGCAACAATGATATCGTGTGGTTTACGAGTTGAACCCCACCTTCTTTGATTTTATTGATGATTTCTTGCATTATGTCACCCATTCAAGTAAGTGATTTTTCTGTGGGGGCGGATGAACTTGAAGGTTGGTTGTGATCCTTTTCCTTTTCAACATTAGGGGAAGCATCATCCGGTGTCATAAACTTGCACATATCAACAACCCATGGCTCTTCATAATCATCTTCATCGGCCTCTTCATCATTTGATTCATTGTCATAAATGTGCATATAGGTAGGGTCCGCAAACATGTGGCAACAAAACCTCCATGACCAGATCCATACCATGTCCCACAATATTGAATGATATATTTTTTAATGAGATTGATACATGTAAGAAAAATGGCAACTTGATGTTTGCATAAGTTTCCATGCAACGCCCATTCACATGTGCAACAAACATACTTGGTGAAAGGAAATGGGACTTTATACATCATATTTAGATGTTGTTTGTTTTGTACCATCCATGCATGGCCAATTTCATTTGAATCATCTATCTCATGGGTGATATGGGTGTGAAGGATCAATGTGGGCTTTTCAATGCTCATTTTCACAATTTGTTTCACAACCTTGTTTTTGATAAACCAATGTTTTTTCATTTTAACCATGTGCATGTAATGTCTTGTAACTATTGTTGTGAGTCTCCACATTAACAAATCAATCCGCCAACCTCAAAACCTTTTTGTTTCCAAAGAAAACTAACCTTTCAATGCCCCATGGTAAAATTCAATTGATGTTTGTGTGGCTTGCTTTGAATGTGGCAATTGTTGAAGCCCCACCATCCACAAATCTACAACAAAATACAAAATACCCACATGGGATTAATTGGATCATTGGTGTTTTTACTTTAATTCAACGAATGGATATTTTGGGATATGCACAACATGGTGGAAAAACAATAATGGATTGAGAGTTAATTCACATACCAAGTTGAAATAATAGGTCCAAAACTATTGAGTCCATGAAACATCGGGCAAATGTTGGGTGAAACTTTCAATGACCTTGTTTTTCCCACGAGTCATGAAAGCTTTAATGTTTTCACCTAGTTCAATGGGCATGTACATCATGGTGTGAAGGTCGTCTAATATTGCATGTCACACCCCATTGTCCTTGATTTTTTCCATTGAACATAAATGCCAAATCTTTAAATTGTGCCATGTGCAAAAGCAAATGGGCATTTGATCCTTGCCCCACACCATCCTAACCATTATAAAATATCAATTTTTTATTATTTCAATTAATAACATTATTTACAATGGAAACTATGGGATGAAGTTTTAAAATGGTTGCATGTACATAAAAGTTCAAAAAAAGTAAAATGAAACTAAAACTCATTGCAATGCTCATAACTTTTGTGGAACATTATCAATGATGAAACATGGAGGTTTCCATTTAGGGTTCTTCCTTAGAAGTTTTGCTTTCAAAATAATTGACCATGCCACCAAATCATTGCATGTTTGGTGGCTTGTAATGATCCATGCAACTAGCACTCCAATGCGATGTGCATCAAATACCATCAATGTGAACAATTGAAATTTCACATCATTGGTGCCAAAGGTGACATCCATTGAAATTGACCCATTATCACCTAATGAAACCATGGATTACAATTGAGATGGGTATTGTGAATGGGACATGAATTCCGTTAACTTTGTTTGCATCTTGAAAATAAAACACATCATTTGGATGAATAAATGCCCATGTCCAAAGGGAAATGGCTAATTTTTTATGTAAAAACCAACTCCTTTTAATGCATTTGCGATCGAAGTAACCAATGTCTTGTTGCTTAATGAAATTGTCCCTTGTCGTCACTTTTCCTGCATTTATTTTAACCCACCATATTGCCTTATGCTTGTCATACACAAGGTTGTCAAAACCGACGTGATGCACCCATTTTATGTCAAGTTTCACATCAATGTTTGTTGTGATGTGTCCATTACATCCATTAGAAGGAACATAAGAAAATCCTTGGTCATACTCGGGTTATCCTTGTTATGATTAGCGACCAAAAACAAATTTTAGTCGATAATCTTGCGACAATTGAAAATTTTCGATCCCCAATCTTGCAACAACCAAAAAATGATAATCACCATGCCAGTGTAGCAATCAAAAACCTTTCAATTGCCACAATGTCTTTCCCCTCCCCCACCCCCCCGTTTTTTTCCTTCTTCATTTCCCCCCCCCAACGGCAATTGAAACCCTTTTGATCACCATCTTGTGTGATTCTTTCATAAAAAAATGAAATTATTAATGGGAACTTGTTGGCAACTTGAATGGAACATGTTGGGAACAAATGGAAAATTAAAAAATAATCCTTCCTTGTTGGGAGTGAAATTTGATGCAATTTCGTAACACACCTATATAATTACAAGTATATGCTTTTTGTTCATCCTAATCACATTGTCATCAATGAGGTTGAATAGTCAAGAATTATGGGCCATATCCAATCATCCAATTCATTTTTCAATTGTAAAACTTTACATATGTTTTTCATTAACTAGGTTTACATTAATTGTAACAAATTTTTAGGGGAAACAACTTGTTTGCCCATATTGTTGTATAGATATCAATTTTATACAATATTGAGGCTATTCTACAATGTACATATGTTGCATCTAGTGGCAAATTCCACCTCACCCTACATCTACAATCTATTATGTCATTTATTACTAATTTCCCCAATATTAATACCATATTGTCAACTAGCACAATTTCCTAGCCCAATGGGTTCCCCAAGAAGATTATCTATCTCATTGAGCATTGTGACCGTGTGAAGAAATATTGCAATTAATAATGTAATGGCAACATCATTTTTCAAATGTGGCCCTTCGTTAGTCTCCTCCAATGTCAAGTTGGTTTGGTCTTCAACCTGAAAATCATTTATGGTGGACCTCCGCTCGATCTCCTCCCCATCATGTTGTATTAAGCACGTTCCAAATTTAGACTCTATTCAAACTTGTTGGTTCTTGGGTTATACCACCCACAAAACATTTGATAAAACCAATGGTGTTATGTACTGGTTGATGCGCATAATAATTCACAAGACTTCTAAATCATGGATTCGTCATATTGCCATTCGTCACATTGACTCCCCCATGTAATAATAAATATGTTAACATTCCAAATCCATTTCATGTTTGCACCCCATGCTTATGGCTTTTGGTGTGTTAAACCTATTGTACCCCCAATGTTGTGGCATGGTCATTCGAAGACTAAATTGTTCGTATAGGTGCCGATGAAATGGGGCCCTACATTGTGGACATCTCTTCCTTGCCGTCATTAAAGTGATTGGGCATTATGGATGGTACATGTGTTGGCAAGTGCCCAAAATCCATGCGCGTTCTAGTCCAATTGGGGAGCAACAAATAAAACATAGTTCTTCATTTTGTGTGAAAGGTTGAGTTGTGGGCCACAAAAGTTACCTTGTTTTTTTTACATGGTATTGACATATTCCCAATCTAACTCGGGATGTGTCACCCGATCTATGCTTGCATTCTTTGCCATCTTGGGTAAATTGTTAGGAACCATTTTGGATATCTTAGGCCATGATGTCAAACCGTGTGATTAGAACCTCCCATCTTCACGGTATTCCACTTGCATTTTTACGAGCTTCACCTCCATCTATGTAGCTCAAAATGCTACCAAAATACGTGCAAGATGCATATGGTTTGAATTTTGTTTGGTTGCCTTCACAAATGCTTCAACATCTCTTTGATATTGTTCCTTCATATCAATCAACATTTGATGGTGGTGTTCAATGTTTTCCATGGAATTCAAACATTTTTTTCCTGCTTGAATGGCCCCTTCGAATGCCTCTTGTAGTGCCTATTGTTGAGTGGCAACATTTTGTTCCAGCCCAACACACTTTGTTTGGCATGTAACCAATTCTTCACACAATGCATCGCATTCCACTGTCACCTCTTGAAGTTGCATTTGCATTACACCCATTTCTCCTCGCAACACCTCCAAAACATGTTCTGCAATGTCAACCCATCTTGTGGAAGACACTATGCTCGCATCTTTTGCCAATTGCCTTTGACCGTTTATCGTGTCAAATGGTAAGTAAGATGCCATCTAAACCATAACATCCAACTATGTTAAATCCATGGGTTTGTTTATGTTCAATAATGATTAAAGGGGATTTTGTTCCTAAAGGCATTGAACAATTCGATTGCTCATCACAAGATCCAAATCTTAGGTACAAAAAATATTCAATACTATAGTTTTAGGAACAATTGGTATTAGTGGTACTAATTGAAAAGAGAAAAGGGGAATGATAGGGGTAGATCAAGGAGGAACTTGAGGTCTCCTTGTAAGAACTTGAAGAATTGTTGTAGGAGGTAGGCAAGTTTTTGGAGGAGATGATGGATTTGCCTTCTAGATCTATCTGGTTGGTATAGAAGCACATTGTTAGCTTGATTGCCTGGAATGGTTCTCTAATTGACTTAAACCCCAAACACCACCTTCGCATAAACCATCCATGCTATAGTCAAAGGCACTTGGTTTTTGGAAAAAAAATAGTTCCTCATCATGGCCATGTAAACTTCCAACATGCATGCTTTCATATGTTCATCTAGGCAACTTGTATATTGGGCGAAATTATTTTTCCTATGAGTTTCATGCTTAGAAAGTGGCCACTTCTTGTCAATGTGGCACCATTGTACATACTGCAAACATAAAATGTATAACCAAGGTTGGGGAAGGTTTGGCCATCCAACATCTACTATGATGGTTGGGTCTTCAAGTGCTTCGAGTTTTGCCTCATGTCATCTTCCTTTTGCGCCATGGCCTTTGACCACTTTCCTTTGGTCCACATTGTCCACCATCATGCCCACCATCTATTAATAAACAAGTATATGTAAATTAGGGTTAAGGAAAAATTAGGGTTAAGAGTGGGATAAATTAAGGTTAAGTTCAAAAAAAATGTATAATTAATTGATATGGGGTCCTTCAAGAGGTTCAACATTCAAATCCAACATGTAATTGTTTTCACAATTGGTTTCGTGAAGTTAAAAGCCCTTTAATAGACTCCCACTTTCTTCCAAATGTATGGCATTGATTACTCAGAACAAACATAATCTTCACATGTAACAAAGAAAATATAAGAAATGACAAAAGTGTGGGTCTTATAGTAGACCCACACATGCCTAAAGCCCTAGGACCGAGCCCAAGCCTATTAATTTTGTTGCCTTTGGTCACCATTGAATGTAAGATATGGCACCAGGTTTGATAACCCAGATTCAACATTGGCGACAATTTTTGGTTGCCATCTAATGGCATGTAGGCATTGTAGATTTAGGGTAATCAAATGGTGACCAAAAAGTGGTTCAATCACCATTAAACCATTACATAGTTGGCAACTAAAGGCAACCAAAATAGGTTCGAATTCCATCAGTTGGCTAGTTTTGATTGTCTTTAGTTACAAATGGGACAATTGGCCAATTGGTGACCAAAACTTTTTGGTCGCTTTCAAACTTGAGGAATGGTGACCAAAAATTTTCGGTTGCCTTCAAACTTGAGGAATGGTGACCGAATGTTTTTGGTTGTCGACTATCAACATAGCCCATTGGCAACCAAAAACATTTGGTCGCCATCTGACAATGTTCCATAACTATATGTGGCTAGTGCATGGGAACATCATAAAATGGTGACCGAATTTTTTTAGTAACCAATTTTTTTGGGTGCCCCTAGTTTTGGGGTACCTGTAATTTAACCTTTCTAAGGAGGTTTGGATTCTAATTTTTCCTCCCTTTCTTTTTGACATGTATGATTTCGATTGTTTTGGACAATTGGTGCATAACACTTTAAAAAAAGGGGGGAAAGGGACTCCATGCACTTTTTTTCTTATTCTTACGATTCTAATTTTTTTTGCAAAACATAATATGTCAAGCAATCAAGTTGAAGGAGAGATAATCAAGTTAATTGGTGAATGGGACGACCACACCATTGTGATTTGGGTTTATGAAGGGGCAAATGTCATATATTTCCCAAGCCAGGAAAAAGGCTAATATGATGTGGATATGTTTCGATTACCGGAGGACTTATTATACAAGGACATACCATTGACATTATATGTTAAAATTGAAAATGTAATGGATAAGGAAAATGTGTTCATAGCCTAGGATCACAATGGCACTGGTGTAAAATATCTTCCATGTGCATTTAAAGGAGTCTATGTCTTGGATGTCTTTAATTTGCCTAAGGATTAATTGTACGAGGACACCCCAACAAATTTTCATGTTTACAACATAGATGATTATTTTGACAGAATATGACATTTTTTAATTTTCAATATAATTTATAAATAAATAAAGGAACAAACATCTTTGCCACTTGAAGATTTGTCTAGAAACTATTGGAAATACCATTTTAATATTGTATTTTCAGGGTTTCATCTTTTGATAGATATTGCAAGCAATTTGGTTTGAGTAAATTAAATATTTTTTAAAAATAAAATTTCATTCTTTTTTATTACAATAATTATAGTTAAACAATTTTATTTTATTTTGCCTTGGGGATCATTTTGAGTGCCCTTGGAATTGAAAGTTTCAAATTTGAATTATGGATGTGAAATTGTCTTATATGAAATACACCAATTTTGAAATAAGGTCCCAAACTCAATGGTTATAATTTCATTACCAAAAATATATATAGTTCGAAGAAAATATGTTTATGCCACCATGTGGATTTGCATATAATGTTCAACCTATGTGTAAAAATTGCAAAATGCAAGATGTTTATGATTGCGATTTGTGACTTAGGAAAATGATTAATGGTGAAATTTGGATGTTTGGGTCAAGGCTCATTTGGGGCCTTAATTGCTTCATTAGGAATGTCGATGTCATTGTCATCATCATCATTGTTAGACCCTTCCTTTGCTTCTTAAGTGTTTGTCCCATGCAAGGTTGTGATGATATTTTGGTTCGAACGTTTTGTCACAATTCGTTTGGTGGGGCACCATCCTTCAATATCCAAAATGCCATCATCAATGTGTGGTTTTTCATAATTATGTTCACTTACAAAAGTAATTGTTATTTGAACAATGGGCCTCTTCCCTTAAGTAACTCAATGTGTGGACAAGTTTTCAATAGGCGGCCGAAGACAATTCATGGAAATTACCACAATAGTTAGTTTTGACCCCATTCATGTATCAAGGGTTTTGGATGTTATAAATACTAGATGATTAGTGTATGGTTAGAATCCAAATCACCTTTTGCTGACTTCTCAGGTCTTGCAATTTTAGGACTTAAAGGACTTGGATCCATAACTTGGGGTGCATTTGTGTTAATGATCATATGTGGGCCCACACATGGTTCTAATGTAATATCCCCAATGTCATCAACTACAATATTGGGAGGATTGACAAGTGGGTCCATTTGTATGTCTTCAGTGTATTTAATGTTTACTATGCATCCAATTCCATAATGATGATTTGAGCTAATGGTGTGTTTGCACTAATTGGGGGGACCACTTCCATGGAATTCATTGATTACATGGACATGTTTTGACTTGGGGCCATTAAAGCATGTACAACCTAGGGGGGGTGCATCAAACACTTAAACATCATCATTTAATAATTGCATGTTCGGATTTGCATCACCATTGTCAAACCCTTGAACCTACTAACCATTGAATCAGACAATAATCTTGAAAATGGAATTTCATCATTAGGATGGAATTCAATTAAGGGATCATGTTTGATTTCATCCTCATCTGACTCATTTAATGCTATGGGGTCATCACTTTCATCTGCATTTTCATCAACAATAGACATCGAATCTTCAAACAACATATCATTTTTGTACCATGTTGTGGGGTTGGCTCCATGTCATTTTCACAAAAGCTTGTTATTAGTGTATATGTACACCAGGTCTTTTGCTTGATTTGATATTAACCAATTTTGCATTTTGCTATGGACAAATGAATATGAATTCCAATTCCATTCACACAATGATGTGGAACACATTTGCGCCAAAGTGATGGGCGATGGGTGTAAGTGTGCATCCACCAGCTCCAATCAAATCCCACCACTCATGTGGGAGCAAGCCTAGGTCCTTCATTGGGGGGTGTCAAAAAATGAACCTTGACTTTTGACAAAATCTATAAATTTCTTTAAAGCGAAGGCATAGGCAATTGGGGTAGGAGTTGTTTTTCACAAAACTTTGTTTAAAGCCTCCTTCACATCTACATCATCATGTAGGTGAGCTTCACCCAACAAATATGGATTGAAAAAGGCCCCTACATAATGTAGGTTAGTTGTTAACATCTTCCACCTTTAGTAAAATTGACCTTCAATCACATCTGCAAGGTTTAATGGCAATTCAAAAGGTGGATCTCGTAATGATAAAACATGTCATTCCAATTTTTTCATGATAAGCCATGCCCTCCCCATGCAAGGTTGTTTGCCATCAAATTCCCTTAATGACACTAAGTCCTATTCCACCATATGTACAAAGTTGGCACAAGTATCCGAAAACTTGTCCCTCCTTAAGTTGACTCTAACAACTTCCACCTTGGTGAACAACTTTTGATGATGACTACCACACAATGAATTGACAAAAGTTGTTTAATTAGGATTGGTAATAATTTGCTCAAAGGCAAGTCTGAGTTTGAGCAACTTTTCAACCATTAAAAAATTAGTTGCAAAGCATGTTTCAATGGGGTTTAGCAGCATTAGGTTAGTCTCATAATGACGAAAGATTGTTAGTGGCACATGGTGTTGTTGTATGAAAGAAACAATAGTTTTTGCCTTTTTCACAATTTGTTTCACCTATGTTGTTTTTCCCTAATCTTCCAATAGCAAGTCCAGACAATGAACAACACAACTTTGAAAATAAAGACTTGGAAAACGATGGATTAAAAGGTTAACCACACTTCTCAGGTTCGAAGCATTGTTTGTACAAATTTGTATAATGTTGTCAATTCCAATGGTTTCGATGTATCTACCCAATGCATTACATATGTAATGGGCATCGTTACGCTCCCCAATTGTGTTAATGGAACTTATAAATACATCACCATTTGGACAAGTAAACATTACGTTCAACAATGGATGTTGTGCAACATTGTCCCAACCATTAGAACAAATGGTTGCTCTATATTTGTGAATCGAATTTCACATCCTTTCAGTTATGTATTTGGACACATCCACCTTGGATTGTTTTAACAAATATGTGCACAAATCCATGGTATGATGGGGGTTTGTAGTAGGTTCGAAATTTAAAGGTTGCTTTCACACCTTTCGTGAACATTGAGTGTCACACAACATTGGAGGGGATGTTCACCTCATAAAATAAAGTTGTCCATTTTTTGTCCAAATCCTATTTTTTGGTTGAATTCAGTCCTTCGAGCAATGAAACTTGTCGAAAGGTTTGAATGTTGTTATTTGTGGATATATTATGAGCCTTTTTGCTATTTGTAAGGAGGTGAAATTTCGAGCCCCTTCCATTTGAGATGTCAAAATAAATTCTCCTTCCATTGAAGGATTCAACGTTTCCATGGCCACATCTTTTGTTAGCCCATATGGGATATGGGTTGGTACTCCCATGTCATTTAGTGGTGGAGGGACAAGTCCACCACATCAGGCATATATTGCCTTCACCCATGTATATGCCTTTTAACACATTGCAACTCCAATTCGCCCATTGCCATCATATCAATAGCCCAAATGGAAGAACATTTTATCCTCGAGGTATGAAATAACATTGTTGCAAAACTTGCATTCCACCTTCCTGGACTTGTCCTTTGGCATCAAATATCATGGATTCCACACATTTTGTTTTCCCTCCATTAATAAAAGATTGTACACAAGAACAATAGGCTTGATTAATATAATTAAGGTGTTCAACAATAAAATCAAACTCCACCTTTAGGGCTACAATTGAAATTTAGCACCAATTATAAATGCAATATGAAGATTTGAAATTCAAACACCCATAAAGGTTTCACCCACCCTCCCAAGGTATATGGCAATGGTTGGTGTTAAACAACACAAGGTCCACACACCTCAAAGGAGAAAGTGAATATTAATATGCAAGGTTTACATTTTATTACCAAGTAAACCAAATTTTGTTGCCAAATCAACGGTGGAAATTAGTCCATCATCAATCGAACGACCCAAATCTAGAGACATGTGACTAAAAAAAATTCAATTGCCACATGATTAATGAGAGAATGCTTTTAATCACCATGCTTTTGTGATGACCAAAAGCATTTTGTCGCCAATCGTGTGGCAACTATTGAATTTTTTTTATCACTAAACTTGCAATGACCAAAAACTTCTTGTTGCTACAAGCTTTATGGCCACCGAAATGGACCTAGTTTCGATTACCCTTAAGCTTGCCCTAGGTAGCTCGATAGTCCTTTTGACCTAGGTTGATCTAAGCTGACCTTATACTAACGTGACACATGGGTGTGTTTATGTCCAAACAACATGACAACCCTAGTCATATATTTGCTTAATAGTGTAACCTAAACCTAATTGAGTCCCAATGTGGTCCTTGAGGGCTTGTAACATTTGTGGGGCAAAAACAAATGGTCACACAATGGAATCAAAGTCATGTTTGCCATGCGCAAGTTCATTATTGGCCCATGTATGTGATCGATGGTGGAACATTATCTCCACCACCTGGGTTGTGTGTATAATTGTTTAATCAAAAATTGAAATAAACAACCTTGTTTAATGAATCAATGGTAGTTTGGGCTTCCATAATTGTCTTTGAATCCATACCCACGTGCATATTTTAAAAACGTGCAATCAATTTAAAACCTAAGGTTCAGTACAATATGATATTATAAAAACAACCATATAACAAAAATGAACAATAAAACACCATACCAAATATGGCTAAAGTGTTTTGGATTCTTGGTATTTTTACATTTCCTTGAAAGGTACCCACTTACAAATGTTCCACTCCATCAAGGAGTCTTCATTGCTTTGTTCACCATTTAGAAATTCTAAAACTCATGCATGTGGGATGTATGCACATTCAACTTCAATTATATGTGCCTTTCCATGTCGAACATCTTTTTTCCACACCAAGTTCGTGTTGTTAAAGGGTGACCTCCTTGGGTTTTGGACTTCAATGGATTTGGAATACTGTGGCATACAACCAACTTGTGTCTACAAGCTAATGGGGTTGGCTTCATTAAACTTGTAGTTTCATATGTTTTAACAAATGAAGAAAAATGAAGGTTTGTGCAAATTATCCTACAATTGGAAATTCCAACTCATTATGTGTTTTCATTAAAAAAACAACTCCAAAATGATGGAGATCTTAGAGGTATGAAGTCACATGATTTTCATGTGATGATGCAAGACATTTTGCCATTATGCATGTGACACTTAATGGCAAAAGGTCGTAGGATGGCCGCCGTTCACTTGAGTCATGTGTTAAAAAAACTTTGTGCCAAAATTGTGGACCCAAGAACAATGGATGATTTCAAGCATGATGTGGCAGTCACAGTGGTACTGCTCAAAAAAAAATTGCTCCTTTTTTTGATACCATGACATACCTTTTAGTTCACTTAATTGAAGAATGAGAGATTTGTGGTCTAGTGCATACACGCTAGATGCATCCTGTTGAACATTATATGAAGACATTGAAAGGTTATGTGAGAAATAAAGCAAGGCTTGAAGGTAGCATGGTAGAAGGTTACACCATAGAAGAGGCATTAGGATTCTACATAAAATATTTATGGGATTTTACAACCACAAAACGAAAGTGTGGGATGACAAAGAAGACCCATGTATGGTTGATGAGGTGGTTGAAGGAAATGGGTGCCCATGAAAATTAAGTGTAGACTTTCAAGACATGGCCCACTTTTTTATCCTTCAAAATGTGGAGTTAATGGTTCCATGGCGTTTGTAATCCACTACAAATCCCAAACCCCAAATATTATTACATTAAGTTGCAAACTTGAACCAACCTTATAATATTGGAAATGAATCACGACATTGATGATTTGATATTGTGGTTGTTATGCAAATCAATAATTGGATTGTGCAATTTGTGATGGCAGGAAACACAAGGAAGAAACAAAGATATTAAATCAAGAGAGGCCAAAAGTTTTACACATTGTTGGTTGATTTCAAAATAAAGTCCACGTATTCTTGGACAACCTAAACAAAAGCCTTTTTTCCAATTTGGGTAAGGGCTACCATATTTCAACTATCAAAGATGGTGTGGTAGTTGACAAAGATGTCTTAATCGCTCCTTGGTGCTCTTGTGTCAATGCCATCAACTTTGGAAATTATAGCCTACCAAACAATGTACGCTTTCAAAAACCATCTTCGGGTTTTAAATGCCAAAGAACACTTAACAACAAGTGATAGTGGCATCACTTCTACATTTGAACAAAAGTGTGTATCAAGAGCAAATGATCAATAACCCATTGTTGCAAAGTTGGAATTTATGTAGGTTGGATTGAAGAGATTTTTGAGTTCAACTATGGGAAACTAAACATTGTTGTGTTTTTTTCTAATTGGGTGAAAGCAAATTATATTGGCAGTAGTGCAACAATCAAAAGAGATGAGTATGGCTTCACACTTGTGAATTTCAACTCCCTTATTCCCATTTCTGACCAAACATTTGTTTTCCCAATTCATGTGGAACAAGTTTTTTTTTCCAGTGATCCAAAGGAAAGGGTGTTGAAGGTAGTTTTACGCAAAGATCCTTGTGGGAAACAAGTGGTAGGAGGTGGTGAATCAAACCTTATTAATCTACATATGTTTTGAATTGAAAATGATGAAAGGTACATTGGTTTACAAGCTCCAATTTCACTTCTAGAAGTAACTCAAACAACCATTATAATAGGAGGTGTTCCATTCATGCCTATAAATTTGGTAGGTGTTGCTACTAATGGAAGGGTGCCAAATAGTGACAATGACAATGATCCTAATATTATGAGTGAGTTTGTTGGGTCAAGTAGCTTTGACAGTGATGGTTATTAACCATCTACCCTTAAAACTATTATTTATTAAAACATATGTTTGATTTGATTTGATTTGTGTTCTTCCAAATTTGTATGATGTGGGCAATGTGTTCAAACATTCATAGTAGTATGTTCAACCATACAAAAATATAGGCCTTTAGGGATAGGTTTTGTAAAGATTATGTGGTCACTGGTGTCTGGTTTAATGGAAAAATTTAATCTGGAGTTACACAAGTGTTGTCATTTTGATTCATCATAAATACCAATTGCATCATGGTATTTGAATAGTTCAAGATTAACAAATTTGCATGCATAACTATTTAAAATAAATGATTTATACCATGGCGTCATTTAAAAAAAAACTTCAATTCAAATATTAATAACATAATTTTTGTTTCAATTTTAATATTGCCACATCATTAGAAAAAAAAGCACTACAATCAAATGTGTACTATTTGGATGATTGATTTCAGTCATGTTAATCATAATAATCAAAATAAACACCTCCACGTGGGATGACACATTGCCACGTGTGGAACATGTTGTCTAATTTGACTATAGTGCTATACTTTTTTATTGTAACATACACTAGTGCTACTTTTGATATTATTCATAATAGACACAATTAGTCATTTCCAACTTGTGGTTTTATCTATATCTTGACTTTATAGTCATCATGGTCATGATGAACATAACAAAAAAACCATACTTCTATAGTAGTGTTGTTCTTGGCCACTCCTTTTCCCTATTGGTTCTTGGTGCTCCTAGTGTTCCTTTTCCTTGTTCACTCCTAGTGTTCTTGGTGCTCCTCTTCCCTACTCACTTTTAGTAGCTCCTCATCCCTACAAGCTTTTGGTGCTCTTGGTGTTTGCTCTTCATGCTCCTCTTTCCTATTCGTTGTTGGTGTTTTTCTTCCTTGCTCGCTTTTGGTGCTCCTAGTGTTCATTCTTAATGCTCCTCTTTCTTAATTGCTCCTTGGTGCTCCCTAATGTTCCTATTTCTTGATTGCTCCTAAACATTAAACCCTTAAGTCTTCCTAGTGATCTTGAAGCTCCTCTTAGATGGTCTTGTTTTTCGGATTGTCTTTTAGTTATAGTTGGTTATTTAATCTTGATTTGGTTTATTTTGGTTTTTGTAATAAAATGATAACTTGAAATGAATTAAATCAGATTCAAGATGGTGTAGGCATTGAAACACCAAATGCACCCACACTTGTAGAAATGGAAGTGGAAATTCAGCTTGTAGGTGGAAGTGAACATGTTTAGTTAATTGGTGGAAGCCTAGATGTTGTGGTAAAAGTTCAGCCAGTTGGTAAAGTGGAAGAGGCACAACTTGCTAGTGGAAGTGAAAAATTTCCTCCATTGCAATCAAATTTTGGATCAATAGAATAACATCATCAAACACATGGTCTATGTGCCTCCTATAGGTGCTAAATTTTTGTATACTTACAAAACATTAGCCCCATTCATCTTTCACATTGAAAGATGAACGAGCTTTTTTTTTTTTTTTGGCAAAACCCCAATTGTGAAAAGCTTATGTCTAATCAATGCATTCATAATTTGGAATACTTTGCAATACTTGCATTTTATATTTAAAACCAACATCATTAGCTGCAATACTTGCATTATATTTATTTTATTTAAAAATTTGGTCTCCACTAATGATATTTGAGAACTTGGATGCAAGTATTGTTAAATTCTTTCAATTTTGTGTTCAAAGGAGCCCAATCTAGATATGATTATAGTTTTGCAATACCCACATCGCATGGACCTTATACCATGTAATGCAATACCCTAAGATTCCCAAACAAAATTAGATTCTTTTGTTGCCTCACAATACCCACACAACAAAGTACATACACTAGAATTAACAGCATGTAGAAATGTAGTACCCTCATTGGGGTTTAGGGTTCAAGAATGTAATCTTCTGTTGCCTTGTAATACCCGCACAATAGAATATGTACACCAAACTACCATCATGCAAAAATTCAATACCTTCATTGGGGTTTAAGGTTTAGAAATGTAATCTTTTGTTGTCTCACAATACCCACATAACAAAGTACATACACTAGAATTAATATCATGCAAAAATGTAATACCTTCATTAAGGTTTAACATTCAAGATTGTAATTTTTTGTTGCCTTGTAATACCTGCACAACAAAATACATACATTAGAACTAACATCATGCAAAAATGGAGTGTCTTCATTGGGGTTTGATGTTCAGAATTGTAATATTTTGTTGCCTCATGATACCTGCATAACAAAGTATGTACATTAGAACTAACATCATACACAATTACAATACCTTCATATGGGTGGGTGCAAATATTTTATTTATGACCTTCTATAAGGGCTTTAAAGTACATACAATTAGTTAATTTGTGATACCTTCATATGGGTGGGTACAAATATTTTACTTATGATCTTCCATGAGGGTTAAAATATATACAATCAGTTCATTTGCAATACCCTCGTATGGATGGGTGCAAACCTCCATGAGGGTTCAAGTATATACAATTAGTTAATTTGAAATATCTTCATATGGTTGGTTACAAATATTTTATTTATGACCTTCCATGGGGTTAAAATACATACAATCAAGTAATTTGCGATACCTTATTTGGTTCTGAAATGGTTTTACCTGTGGGGTTTTGTAATGAGTCCCAAAACTCAAACCCTAGCCCTAATTTTTTTGCAATGCCCTCATGTTTTCCATTCCATCATCATTTTTGATAGTGGGGAAAGAGAAAAAACAGTTCCTTGAAAAAAAATCTGAAAAAAGAAAGAAAAGTTAACTTGTGCTAAACCAAGCTGGTTAGCACAGGGACTGGAAGGGACGAAAAACCGAAAACCCATCAGTGCAACATCCATTCAAAATTTTGCACTTGTGAGTGCTGGTTTACTATGGCCCCTTGTGCCTAGCTTTGCAGGAGCTATTAATCTACCTAGCTACCGACCTTTTTGTAGAATACAAGGTGCTGTTTTAGTGGAAAATGTATGCTGGGCCTTTCTAGGGTGATTTATTGGAAACTTATGCATGAAAATCAAATACCACACCCTAGTGTCGATTTTCACATTGACAAATTTTATTTTATTTTATTTCAAAAACTGAATTCATTTAAAATTTTTGAAATTATATTTTCCCCCCATCATCTACTATAATATTGTGATATGAGTTCTGAAATTATTCAGAATGTAGCCTATGATAATTATGATGATGATTTTCAATATGTCAACTTCATATTTTCACAAAATTTTATTTCACTATTTTGAGTATTATTTAATCATGAAACCAACCTTAGGGTAAGGTAGTTTGTCTTCTTCCTCTAATTATTTTCATTCACTTGTAAAGATCAGTAATAGGTGTATTAGATAGTTGTGATTAATGGGTGTGCTCACAACTGTTTTTTTCCCTTTTTGAAGGAGCAATATTAATTGGCCCATCATCAATTTTTTTGGAACATTGGGCATTACCCAGTAGAAGCACCTTTTAGGACTCCCAGTTGTAGAATAGTTCCACAAACAAGCTCTTGTACAGTCCAACTTTTCAATGAGAATTGAACTTTGGGCAAACCATATGGGATAAACTGCGAGGCGCTTTGAGAATCTTGGGGAACCTGATGGTATTGAGAACAATGAAAAAACAAAATATCCTTAATATGTGGCACTTGGGTGCATTCATGATAAAAGGGATTAACTGCCTCCTTTTCTAGCAAGCCTTTTGAATACTTATGGTAAACTATGTCCAACACTTGCAAAGGCTACATCACAAGTGTTGAGTCTAGAATGGTTCATTTGAGCTTTGCAAACAATTAGAACATGGTTCATTCTTAGAATGAACATGGTAAGCGACGATCTTCAATGATAATGCATTCAAGGAAGTTACATCTTGCAACAATCAATGAGTTGGCTCTTTTGTGAAAAACCTTCGAGTGCAAGACTTTTTCAATCAAAATTAAACACACACAAATTTAATCAAAATTTACTTTCAACCCCACAACTTTCATGAATCATATTTAAAAGTGGAAATTCAAATTGTAGTAGGGATTCTGCAATTTGAACGAAGAAACAATACCCACATCTTCTCAACTTGTATTCACAATTTCGAGTGCATTCACAAGGTGTTTCAGATATGGCAATTCAAACCCAAAAATTAATACATTTGGACTATATATATATATATGCACAATACTTACTGGTTGTTCCGAACAACATGGTGGAGGTTTTTCATGGCTGATAACCTTATTGATACCTTGTTTGTCAAGCATCAAAAATCAGGATTAGGTTGACTCATTCCATGGCCATAGGAACAGAGATATGAACCAAGTACAGAGCAGTGTTTATGAAGATGACTTACAAGTCATTACAAAGAGAGGTTTAGACACTGAGCTGAGAAGCTAGGACAAGCTCAGAAAATGGAAAAGGGTTGTGCAGGTAAGCAGCTCCTTTACTGAGACTTGAATGATTCCAACAAAGATTTCTTTCACCCTTTCATAGAGACAGAATGAAGAAGTTCATCCCACAAAAATCAGCTTGCGATTGAACTCCAGTGCAAATGTAGTGTGTATCAGACTTATGTACAAACGTAAAATCCCATAAAATCTGCGGGGCTTCTTGTATTGCCAGGATTTTATGGTAGGTTCTCTGAATAAAGTTTGCGAGGGAGATTAGCCACCAAGCGAGCTGCAAAATAGCATTTTGTCGAGTCTGAAAGTCAATCTGGTATAGGGAACTTACACTGCACTAAACCGTTCAAAACTAGGAAGACATGGGCATCTGTCTTAAGTATTCTCGACCTGAGAAATGTGCACCATGATCTTTCATGCATTTTACAAGTGTAGCAGTCCAAGCGTCTAATCCTTACATCAGGAAATGATCAGGAACAGATGTGGCTGTCCAACCTAATTATTAGCACTTCGCCGATAATAACTTTCCAGGCAGTCCGTTCCTGGGAGCTGTCACTGCAATGTCACAGGAAGTATGCACCCAAAATGAGAAGGATTTGTAACTGCCAATCTTCACCCTCGCCTTCACGTCCACCTGAATCTGTAACAGGACATTGTTATTCTGGATATCATTCTGAAGAGCGTTTCCCAAGTTGACTGGAACCGGGACGCTCTGGGCCTTGAGCTCCGGGTGCAGAAGTGTAGTGTTTCTGTAACCCTGGAGAAAGGGAGGCACGTTGGTGTGTCCGAATCTGTAATCTGCATAGGAAGAATACACATTGATCGTGTCGTACACCAATTTAATCTTCTTGTTTGCATTTTCCGCTTCTATGGTGAAGTAAAGGTCGGCATTGAGCTGAGGGTTGAGGAGTAGGTCATCTTGAGGTCCAGTCGAATACAGTCGGCGACCCGACCTGTAGAACTGCAAGTTGAGGGTGACAACCTGCACGTCTCGGAGGCTCCAGCTCGGCGACTTGGGCCGCAGAATCAACCAGACGATCAATGCTGCCAGACCCAATAGAAGCACAAAGATGACCAGAAGACCGCACAATGATGCGAGGCACGCTTTCAAAATGCGCTGTCTCCTGTGTTTGATGTAGTGCTCCGGCGTCCCGTCGATCTTCACCTCTGCATGATGCTTCTTCGCCATCTTTTTTAAAATGATGAAACTGTCCACCAAACCTTCACAGGATGACACAACAAACACAGAGGTATCAACCCAAAACCCCAACACCTCAACCACTTTGGGAATATAATGTTAGTTCCCCTTCGAGTGAAGGGAAATTGCTGGCCCAAATCCTCTTGCAGCTGTAATCGAAGAGATAAACTCAACAATCTGGAGATAGTAACACTAAAACAAAGCAGCTCAAGTTGCAAATAGGCTATGAATAGCAGATTATGAGAGGGGGATCCATTCCACAACGGTCTGAAAATGATTCAAAGCCACTTAAAACTTCAAGCTCTAGACGATATGTAAACAGCTTCAAAACCCTGCATTTAATGTGTGTACTAGTAAACAAACTCCACTCGACAGACACATCTTAAAGATGCCACGACTACTATAATAAGGACTAAATGTTGCAAATGTGGCTGGAGACTCAACAGTCACATACAACTTGCAGGTAAGAACGCGACAGCTGGGAGATTCTTATGCTTACTCATGTCAAATGCCATAACGGTAACCAGCTGCCTCAAACCATCTCAAACGGCTCTCTGACAAAGCTTGTGAGACACAACAACGGAAGGAAAAACCTGTCGAGCGAATGAAGAAGACACCCAAAACAGCGTGCGCTTTTCTTGGCCACAGTGAACCAGCACGCACCAACCAGCGCACCATCCATCCACCGGATGCCCGTTATTACTCAGTTGTGGATGAACCTCAACTGAGTTTATATTTCGTTTCACTTTGGTAATCGTTTCTGTAGGAAATAGGTCTCATATATAGATAGGTAGATAGCTAGATAGGTAGGAAAATAGGGTAACTACTAGGTAAGTTGATGGTTTATACATCAGTAAGGGCTGTTTTTTTTACTACCTACCTACTAACAACCTGCTTGTGGGTTGTTGTTAGTAGGTAGGTAGGGGGAAAAAAATAGCAACTGAGCTAACCACCATGGTTAGCTACGGAGCTGGAACCCAAGAGAAAACTGTTTTGTGACCACTTAGAACTCATCCATCCTTCATGGTGCACTGGTGGGTGCTGGTTCTCTGTGGCCCGATTTCTTTATCCCGCACCTCTGAGAATGGAGAAAATGTGCATAAATGACCAGATTGAACCGGCACACCGTCCATGGGATGCCTGTTATGACTCCGTTGTGGATGAACTTCATCTTGATAACCCCATTCAGTAAAGAAGTAGGTCCTACATATAGGTCTAGACAGGTAGGAAGTAGGTGACTACCAGATAAGAAGGACAGGCTTTTGAACTACCTCATTAACAAACTGCTTTGTAGGTTTGCTAGTAGATAGGCCGTTAAAAAAAAAAAGCAATCGAGGTGACCACCATGGCTAGGGAACTAGAACCCAACATACATTTATTTCTTGGCTACTTACCATCCATCCCTCATGGACCAGTGTGGGTGCTGGTTCAGTTTGGTTGTGCATTACGTCAGTTACAAATCACTTAGGAGCACACTTAGGAGCATGTGTGGATTTTGAACTGTGAACAAACAAGCTAAGCTACTTGTGGCACCTTGTTGGTGGGAGGAAGAATAGTATAGGTTGGTAGATAGTGCAGAGATGTTGTTCCAAAGGCACTTGACACAAGAATGATTTCTAGGTGTTGAAGGAAAGACATTGAAAAGCTTGTCTTACATTGTGACAATGTGATGTTGAAACAATTGAACATTAACAAGGAAGCAAAATGACACATATGTGTGATTTAACTTCAACCTTGAAGACTTATACAAAATTATCCAACACTTGATCATGTATGTTATGATTGCATCACAATGGAATGGTCAGCTTGAGATAAGTAAATGGTTGTTCTACAACATAGGGTACAAGAAAACTACATCACAAAAGACTTTGGTGAAATATTTTACATTGAAAATTGACTTCCAAAATTGTAACACAAACCCAATAAAACACTGAAAACGTTGCATACTACTCACACCACTTAATTGGAAATGGAGCATAAGAGAGTGTTTTCAATTTTCACTCATTACATGCATGCACACCATTTTATAGAAATTGTTGTTAGGTATAGAAGAATAAGCAAGACATGCATGAAGTTTTTAAAGATATGGAATTATGAAAATAAATACAAAGAGTTGTTGACTCATCATGTTGAATCCTCTTGTAAACTAAAATTGATGCAACTAGCTTGGGTGAACATTGTCCATGTAGAAAAATGATTATGGATGGGAATACTTGCCACCAAATCCAATGGAAAAGAGGTGGAGCTTCAAGAATCAAACCACAAACTACGTGAAATGGATGTGGTACTTTCGAACATGGTAAAGTTAGGTGTTGGTGAACCTAAGGCAATTGCAAACAAGTAACCACAAAACCTAATTGTTCATGTTAATAGAATTGAAGATCAATTCTTCTAGCAAATGGCAATAGATTGTAACACCAAGCAACCCATGTTGTGTTATGAAGCTTGAGATCAATTTTGAGAATTATTAGACTATTTACTTAAGACTTCATGAAAGGTTATAGGTCTAATTGATGTTCTTTCCACCCTCAAATGTTGACAAAAGTGTTTCATTTATTTATATGTCATTCTTGACTCTATAATACATTATAATATGTAGGTTGCCTGAGAAACATTGAACCCAAAATTGAGTTGAAAATTTACAAGCATGTTATTCAATAGTGATTACACATGTAATGGATATTTTACCACAAACCTTTACCCAACAACATTGAAAAGTTTTTTTCAAAAACTATAACTTTTTCCTTGAACTTTTCGATTAGAGTTTGCATACAAGAATTTCAAGTCCAGAAAGTGGTGGGATTTATAATTTGGCAAAATTAGGATTTTTTGCCATTTTGATGTAGCTGCCACCATTTGTCATAGAGTATATTATAGGAAATGAATGGTGTTTCCCGTTCAAGTTTGGGCTATGGTGTGTTTTGTGAATTTAGTTCACCCATGGTTTGTTCTTACACCATTATGGATTCAACTTGCATTAATCACCTTCTTTTTTGGTTTGTATAAGTTGATATCATTGTAAACTAATTTTGGTTGTGAATTCATCTTAATTTTATCCTAAAACTCTTATTCACATTTTTGTCTTGTGAATTAAATGACACACCTCATGTTTTCATTTGTTGTAAATTTGGGAATGAACAAGGTTTTCTACCCTTCATACCATTTGACAAACCTAGAAACGCATGATGTGAACTGCATTAGGGTGAAAACATACTACGGTGGTCAAAAATTGTTGTCATAAATACTACTTTTTGAAACAATGTGTTTTTGAACTTCTACCAAGTTAATATTAAAAAGTTTTTTTATAAATGTTACTTGGAATAATGTTGTTCAAAACCCTAGAATAAGATTGTCAAATTGGAGTTATTAAATTAAGGACATGATTTGAAATTAATAAGTTTGAGTATGTATGTGATGTATATATTGTTAATGCATAATACATACTTTTAAAAAAGCTTTGGACATTTAAAATGAAAGTTAAAAATTATATATATATATA
>Ga0116229_10001906_pt1 | contig 33397 bp, 29 predicted proteins | sample S1TSphgellanicum_3_FD_87313 | JGI IMG/M metagenome (GOLD analysis project Ga0116229, IMG submission 87313) | Host-associated microbial communities from peat moss isolated from Minnesota, USA - S1T2_Fc - Sphagnum magellanicum MG | ecosystem: Host-associated > Plants > Peat moss > Unclassified...
CAAAAAAATTAGGAATAGGGTTTAGGGACGAAGAGAGACACATCTTCATCAGCAAGAATACGTATGATGATGCTTTAGTCTTCAGTCTGAAGAGAATGACGCATTCATGACGAAGACATACCCATCTTCTTCTTCTTTTTGTCTACTATCATCTGGTTGCCAGCCTACAGGGACTCTATTGCAAATTAAGTTCACAAGACGACGAGTGGCGGGGAAGGAAACAAGAACAGTTTTACGCACTGAGGTACAGAGACGGAGACACAGACATAGAGAGAGAGAGAGAGAGAGAGAGAGAGAGAGAGAAGAGGGGATGGCGGCAAAGGAGGAAAAGCGAGGAGGGGCAACGGAAGAAGAGAAGCGTAAGACGGAGATCGTGCAGGCGGAGGTGGCACGCATGAAGCAGTTACCTCCCACCAGTGCCTACGCGACACACAGGCTGCGTGTCCTCGACAAAATGCAACAACTCCTCTCCAAGGTGCCCATTCTTCTACGCGCAATTTGTTTGTAAATTGTGGGGTTAGAGGCAATCCTCCCGATAATGTCATCTCGAGTTTCTTCCACTCTTGTGGGATTCCACAGAACTTCTAAGAGATTAGGGTTTTCTGCTTCCGGTAGTGGTTTCCTAGAGAGACATTTCTCCGAGGAGAAGAGAGACAGAGAGCGAGAGAGCGGCGTTTTCTGGGTTTGGCAAGTTCAAGAGTGCGAGCCTAGGATGTGTCTGGGGACATCAGCGGGCAAACCCACACTTGGGAATGCTCTCTCTTCTGTGAAACACCATGAGGATTCTTGAATAGCTTCCTCAGACCCTAAACCCTAAACCTTCCATTCTGGAAGTTGCTTTTGGTGCGGAAGAAAAGAGAAGAAGATGCAGGCCCTAGCTGGTATAACTAAGAACCTCCTCCTCGTGTAAAGACATTCCTTCCTTGTTCAGAATAGATCCAACAATCTTTCACCCTACACATTGTAGTCTACTGTCTTAGTTGCATGCTTGACAATGTAGATTGTGGGTTGATCCTGCATTTTTATGATACTATTTGTACTCTAATTTTTTCTGTCACTGATACGGAACTTTGATTATGTGAATGTTTCAATTGTTGGAACACGAATGTGTATTTGACACTAACCAAAAATGGTTTGTTGTTGTTGGTAGCAGGCTCGTACACAGGCAGAAACAGATGAGTTGGAAATCCTTTTTGCAAACATGTCCTTCTGAAGTGATGGGGTGAGATGATGCTATGACAAAGTCGGCCTGAACCCTTTGTTTCAATCAGTTTTAATGCCTTCTACTGTGGTCACTCTCCATGTTTCTGGAAGATTGGTCATTCAGTTGGCAGTTCCACTTCCACTTTAACAGGTTTATGTTGACAATCTTTTAGGGTGTTGATTGAATGTTATATCATAGCAGGTCTTGGTGTTTATATAGAAAAGTTTTGAAGTGCCAGAACGCAGTCAGATAGATGGTGTTTTCATGTTGTCTACAAGTTTTCAAGCTGTGTTAAGTCTAGATGTTAATCCATTTGTTTTTGTTGACAGGCTTATGTGGGGACTCCCTTGGTGCCTACAAAGCAGGCTGTTGGTAGTGGCGGGAGTTCTTCTATCCTTCTTGAATAAGAAGCAACCAAGAATGCAGCAACCTTGGGGTGATTTTCTGCTGCAAAATGGGACTTTCACCTTCTTTTACCATATCTTATGACTCTCATGCTTGTCACCTTCATAGTCCATGAGGTAATCAAACACAGTCTCTCTTCCCTGGTCTCAGAATGATCTTCTAGAGCTTGTGTAGGTTCTTGATTGACACTCATTAGTGGATGCTTTCACTTGTATTATACTTAAAGAGGTGCTAGCAATTCTCTGAAAGTTGTCATGCACTTGTAATATTCCTGGAGTATGTAAACACACTCAAAAGGAAAATGTGGCTAAACTGGTCATGAATAGCTATGGTTTTTCTGATCCTATGATGTGAGATTTTGAGTTGCCATCGTACTTTTTCTTGCATACCATTTCGACTTTGGAAGTGGTGAAAACTTTCAGGTGTAGCTGATCAGTCAACATTCTACAAGTTTTGTCAAATCCTTCTCTGTGGGACCAACAAGGAGGAATTGAATGACATGTGTGGATTTTCTTTTCTTTCATACCCGGCAATGGGGTAGCTTGCTTGTGTAGCACACATGAGTTTACAATAGTCCACCAGACTCTGCCAATCTTCAACATGGCTGAAATGATTTTGATCTACCTGGGTGTTGTTCCAAACTTCACAATCTACAGTGCTCCTGTAATCTTGCACAACAGCAATATGGGGAGAAGGAAAATGCAAAACTCAAAAAACACACCAAAAAAAAATTGTGCCCTAAAAGAGGGCACAAAAAAGACGACTACTAAACTACTACAACAATGTAATGTTACTCAAAGATTTTCACATACTTTGATGACTTCATCTAAAGGAGCCCAGTCACCAAGGTTCCTTTCAATGAATTGGTACACAACGCCCGTCTTGCCAGATCCAAGCACATACAAACCCCCTTTGATCATACCCTCGCCATTGGCATTGTATTTGATGCCTGTTGCCTTTGCACGTTTCCAGTTTTGTCGTGCTCGTGGGTTGAAAGCAAAACCTGTGATTAGATTTCCCTTTGGAAGCTTTCCCCCACCCAATGCCTTGAAAAACTCGCGGCTTTCATCTACCAGCACCATTCCACCCCAGTAATGTGGCCAGAATGCCTTCACTTCTGACTCTATGTGTTCATTCAAAACAACCACCAGTTGAACCCCCATCGCATCAAATATAGGCTTTCGTGCATACAACTGATGTGCTTCCCCCCTACACATGACACACCTGCCATTCCAAAACACCCATCACCCCCACTTTCCCCTTCCACTTAGCTTCTTGGTTTGAAATTCAACTAGCATGGTAGTTCAAATTCAGGTATCCACAACCAAACAAAGAAGCACTAAAATTCATACACGTATCCACAAACAAAGCAGCACCAAATTCAAAGTCAGGTAGGTATCCACAAACAAACAAAGAAGCACCTGTTCATTCATTCATTCATTCATTCATGCCTTTGAATGTTTTGGAAGCTCTTGCAAACTCTCTCCTCCCACATATTGGAGAATGCAAACAAAGAAAGTGCTACCATTCAATGTTTTGGTCAAAGAACTTTCCTTCAATGTTTCACAAGCTTTAAAGTCTCCTCCAAAGTGTGCAAAACTCAGGTCTCTTGGCTACTCTTTCAATTAGCAAAAAGCAAACATTTCTCTTCTTCCACACATTGAACCCCAAATTTATCTTCTTTCCCCACATTGAGGCCTGAATTTATCTTCTTCCCCATTGTGCCCCATTTCTCTTCCTCCCCACATTGAGCCCCAATTTCTCTTCTTCCCCATTGAGCCCGGATTTCTCTTCTTCCCCATTGAGCCCAGATTTCTCTTCTTCCCCATTGACCCGCATTTCTCTTGTTCCTCATTGTGGCCCATTTCTTCCCCCCAATGACTCCCAGATGTAGTCAGGGCTCAACTTGAAGGTCCAGTTCTTTCTCAGATGCCCCTAGGTCTGCACAGAGACAAGCCCAGAGAGAAGGAGAAGGAGGAGGAGAAAGAGGAGGATGAGGAGCATGAGGAGGAGGAGCATGACAAAGAAGGAAGGAGATGGTGAACAAGATGAAGAAGGTAGGAGATGGTGAAAATGATGGAGAGGAAGGAGATGGATAGGTAGGAAGGAGATGCAGAACTAGGGAGGAGATGGTGAAGGAGATGGAGAACTAGGAAGGAGATGTGTGATGATTACCCGGGGCGGCGAAGGCAGAAAACCAAGGTGGGCTTGGTGGCCCAGAGCTCAGAAGCTTTGAAAGGAGGTGGCCTCTTCTTAATGAGCTGGGCCATATCTGTATCCCTTCCTGCTTTGTGCACCGGTGTCAATTTCTGCAGAATAATGTTTTCGAGGACTGAAAGCTGTGTCACATCTTCAACCACAGCATCATCTGACATTCCAAATCCACACAGCTGTGGAGTTGGTGCTGCTCTGTATATCGCCTTTGAGTGAGGCCCCCCCTGAGGTGCTGCCTTGGAGGATTTTGATCCGATTGGTCTAAGCACAGGTGGTGGCTGGAATCCCTGTGAATCTCCTCCTTCTGTTGTCAATGGTCCTGTTTGTGCATACATTTCATTTCTCAACAAATCAGAATCTGCAAGTTTTGCAGGAGAGAGTTGATCTGCATCTACATCACAACCATTCAGTACTTTAGCATCCACAACTGGAGTGGTGTTGTTGTTGTTGTGGTCGTGGTCTGCTTTGGGAACTTGAGTAGTGCGATCTGCTGCTGCAGAAACAAGTTTTTGGGTGGCAGGGGCAACGACAACTCTCGTCCTGGCTTTTTTCATCAATGCGTGGGTGGGAGGCATCTTGATCCCACAAGCTAGCGACCTGTCTGTGAACCTGGAGACGTCAGCTTTCCTCATACCAAACAGGGATGTCAACTCAGCAGGACTGGTGATGAGCAACTCCGGCAAGTTCTTCCCTGCTTGCTCCATCTTGTCTGCATACTCCATCAACGAGCGATCGTGGAGGTAGATTCGAAGCTCCAAAGCGTCCTGAAGAAGAACATCACGCAACGTAGAAACTTCATTCCACCACACCCACATTCAAATTCTAGCTTGCTGCTGAAAAGCAAGCAAGCAAGCAATTCATTGGAGAAACTGTAACAGCAGTCTAGAACTTCGCGCTACTAGTATGTCGTCCTCGTCACAACCCAGCTAATCTACTCTTTGGCTGCGAGAGAAGAAGAAGAAGCTCTCGTGGTCATCACACAGGAAATTACGTACGTTCAGTGTGTAACTATGATCACAACAGCCTAATGGAAATAGACCCTAACTAGGAACCTTGTCCAAGGTCATAATTTCAAACTCTTTCTTGTTCTTGTTAGAAGTACTAGTACTGATCGCGAGCGAGCGAGCAGTTGTAGTACTAGTAGTGATGGGTGATGATGAGCATGGCTGCCTGCTAGCTTGCTTCGTTCTTACCCGTTGTGGATCCGTGAGGTCGATGGCTTCCATATCTTCGGCTTGCATCATTTTGAGAGTGGGTACATCGTCCCAGCCATCATCCGCCAACTTCTGCGTTATCTCCTTCAACACCCCATCCCCTAGAAACTCATGCACCGCATACGACGCCATGATGCTGATTGCTCCTCCTCCGTCTCCTTCCAATATCTCGGTCAGACTCAGACTCAGACCCAGATTCTCTCTCAGATTCTCTCTCTCTCTCTCTCTCTCTCTCTCTCTCTCAAATCTCTGTCTCTGTCTTCGTCTCTGTGTGTCTATTTCTCGAGTGCGAAAACTTCGACAGATTGGGACTTTTTTTCCGACCGAAAAAAAGAAAAATTCAGGCAGATTTCAAGCTCCCCAACTACCGGTACACAGAATCCCACATGAGCTGGGGAGCAAGAACAATGAATCTACACAGCCAGCTGATCAGCAGTAATGGGAATGGAAGTTTTGGGGGGACAGGGGGGGCCGGATTTTTTTCCTCTGGAAATTTGACTCTGGAAAAACAAAAAAAACCACACACACACACACACACACACACATACACTTACACACACTTCTTCTTCAAGAGATCCGGAATGAAGCAAAGTGCAAAGCAAAAGAAGCAAAGCAAAAGCAAAATGATGAAACAAACTTTGGCAAACTTCGACAAAGGAAAAAAGGGCAGCAGCAGCAAACAAGCAAAGCGAGCGAGCAAGCAAGCAAGAAAGAGGGAGTTCTTGGGGTCCGGCCAAAAATAGAGTACTCTTAGTAAAAGGGCAGCTTCAACACATGTCTGCCAAATAATTAGTTAATTAATTAATTAATTATGGTCCAAAATAGATTTTAAAAATTAAAAATCGGAATATTATCAAAGATTCTTTGATTTCCTTCACAAAAAAAGATATATTGAAAAAGATATAAGAATAATAAATATTTGAAAATTTGAACATTTTGGGAAATAATATAATTAGTGTGGAATTAGCTGAAGTTGTTAAGCTCCTCCTCCCTTGTACAACTTGTAACCAGAAACAACAAGTTGGCTGGCTGGCTGGTTGCAAGTGATGTGATAGTGGTGCTCAGCAGCCTTTTTAAAAAAAAAATATTCTGGCTAAATTTAGAGAGTTTACAGGTAGGTACATTCAGACTGAATTTGGCTAAACTTCTGGTGGATGATTGCCACTTACAGGTAGGTACATTCAGACTGAATTTGGCTAAACTTCACTATCATGGATGATGGCCACTTACAGGTAGGTACATTCAGACTGAATTTGGCTAAACTTCACTATCATGGATGATTCTCCCTTCAGGTACATACAGGCTGAATTTTGGCTAAACTTAATTATGGATAATTGCCACTTCAGATCCATCACGAATACGAAGAAAACAAAAGGCTGGTTGGTGGTGCACATCTTTTGTGCATTCAAACCAAAAATGGAGCTTCTTCTTCCGATTCTCCACCGCAGCAGTTGCAGCAGCATCCGCAGGAGGAGGAGGAGATCGAGGAGGAGGAGATCAAGACGAGAATAGCCGCGGCGGCAGCGGCGGCACATGACCCACGACCCCAGAGATGCTTAGCGCGAGCCTTTTTTTGGATTTTTGTTTTTTCATTTGTGGCAATATATAAATATATATATAAATATATATATATATATATATATATATATATATATATATATAGCCATAAAGTGTGTGAAATTGAAAAGTTAAAAGATCTAAAATCAATAGTGTTTTTTTTTAGAAAAAAAACAAATCTTCAATAGCCATAACTTGACACAAATTTCAAAGAATCGCCAGATTTCTATACATGGTTCTTTTTAAGTAGGTAGCCAAAAATATCAAAGGATATTTGAGAAATTTTTTTTTCTTTTTTTTTTTTTTTTTTTGGCGCTTGGGGAGTGCTTTTGTAGCCAAATTTGGTGCTAAATCTTCCTATGGATTATTGCCACTTTGGATACATCACAAAATTGACAAGACAAATATTGCCCAGCACAAGTCCTCGGGCTGCCCGCATTAAAAAAAAAAAACAAAAATGATGGGAAGATCCCCTCCAGCGCAGTTGGGCCTGCCCACAATGCTGGCCCCTTTTCAATTCCTGGTGAAATTTCGCCAAAAAGAGAAATTTAAAAATTTCTTAAAAATTTGATTTTGGAGGTTTCAGTCTCCAGAAGTGAAGTGGGAGGGAAATAATAATTTAATAAATAAATAAATAAATAAAAATTTCAGATTCATATATTTGGTTCTCATTGTGTAGCCAGAAATATAGAATGATGAATTAAAGAATTATACTTAATTTCTGGATTTTATAGCCAGATTTGGCTAAATCTACCTTCCAAGGAGGCCGTTGACTATAGAAAACGTTGCCGTTGACTATAAAAAAAACGTTTTCGGTGGGGGAATACACCTCATCATTACAAAGATTCCCAAAAAAGAGAATATTCCGGAGTCTTTCCAAAAAGATTCCCTACTTTCTTTCCCTTGGCAAAGCTTTTGTTTCTTAAAATTTATTCATTTATTCATTTATTTATGTTTTCAAAAAAATTCAACATTTCTACAAAATAAAATATTAAGTTTTATAATTTAGCAACACATTTTGTGGCACAAAAGGGGGTTTTGTGTTTGTGTTCTTATCAAAGTTTATGATTATTGACCACATATGTGGCCCAAAAAGGGTGTCTAATTATTTTTATTTTTTAAAATTAATTTTTTTGATATTATTATTATTATTATTATTTTAAAAAAAATTGCCTCATCACACTTTGCAATTTGATTTACCCAAATGTGGTGCAAAATTTGTGCCATTAATTATTTTAATTATCATAGTTTATAAATTGACCCACACAAATGTGGGGGGGGGGGCAAAAAGGGGTTTTATTTAAATTTTCTTATTAATTTAACCACATAAGTAGGGAACCTAGATGGGAACTTAGGTTTGCATTTTCTTTTCCTCATGGTTTATTATTTTTTGACTTATGGTATTTTTTGATTTATGGTATGTAATGTAATGGGTAAGGAAACCGTTGTATTTTCTATTCATTTTCCCCCTTTTCGTTGGGTGCTTTGTTGAATGGAGTTTGTGACGATTTCATTATATAATCGTTTGGGTGCTTTGTTGAATGGAGTTTGTGATGATTTCATTATATAATCGTTTGGGTGCTTTGTTGAATGGAGTTTGTGACGATTTCATTATATAATCGTTTGGGTGCTTTGTTTAATGGAGTTTGTGACGATTTCATTATATAATCGTTTGGGTGCTTTGTTGAATGGAGTTTGTGACGATTTCATTATATAATTGTTTTTTGGGTGCTTTGTTGAATGGAGTTTGTGACGATTTCATTATATAATTGTTTTTTGGGTGCTTTGTTGAATGGAGTTTGTGACGATTTCATTCTGTAATCGTTTCTGTAGTCAACTTGTTGTTCTCCTTCGAGAGCAATTTCATTTATTGGCCTTTTTGTCTTGTAAGGGAGGGATATTGTGTTGAGAATCATTATAGTAGAGTATAATAGCTGCAAAGGACTTTTGGCCCTTAGAAACTAGGTGAGACGATTCATCTTAATTTCGTTGTAAAAAATTCACATACAAATGTCATGACAAATTTTTTTTCTTTTATTTTTGGAAAATTTTCATAAATATGAAAAATAAATATAAAAAGGGAATAATATTAAGTCACTTTTCTTCTTTTTTTTTAGATTTTTTTTTTTTTAGATTTCCAAAAAATTGAAAAATATGTTGCAACATTTCCCTATTGGTTTTGCTTTGGTAACAAATGTTTCCTAAAACTTGTCATCGTTAATTTGAGATGGCTTTTGGGTTCCTCATAATTAATGTGATGTTAAAAAAAAAAAATTAATTTAAAATCATGACAATTTTTTTTTTTTTCAACAACATCATGATGACGACGATGATGATGATGATATACATTAAAGTAGATTTATTTTGTATTTTTCTCCTAGCTATAACCAATTTATCATACAATATCCATTGTTGATATTAAATGAATGGCAAGGCCATTGTGTATATAACACACCTTGTTCATGTTGATCGTGGGCATCCAAATGTAGGAATTTTTTTTCCCATCTCTTTTCTCATGCCTCCTCCTCGTGTTTTGATTGATGGATGAAATTGATGGATGAATTGTTTAATTTTTTTGATTGATGGATGAAATTGATGGATGAATTGTTTAGTTTTTGTATTGATGGATGAAATTGATGGATGAATTGTTTAGTTTTTTATTGATGGATGAAATTGATGGATGAAATGTTTTTTTATTGATGGATGAAATTGATGGATGAATTGTTTTTTTATTGATGGATGAAATTGATGGATGAATTGTTTTTTATTGATGGATGAATTGTTTAGTTTTTGTATTGATGGATGAAATTGATGGATGAATTGTTTAGTTTTGTATTGATGGATGAATTGTTTAGTTATTTTATTCATGGATGAATTGTTTAGTTTTTCTGATTGATGGATGAATTGTTTAGTTTGTCTAAAATGGTGAAGGTGATTCTTACCGGGACAGTACTAGTTCCCATTAGCACAGTCAGTGTAAGTAAGGGGGGGGTGCACAGAGGCAATTTCATAACGTTTAGACCTAGAGTGTGAGAGTTATTCAATCTTGAATAATTTTGTGAAAGAAAATTCAAAACAAAATTTCTTATGACAATTCAAATGCATCTTTTTGGTTATATGACAATTTAAACTAATTTGGAAGTTTCATGTTAGATTTCTAGGAGCCTAGTTCCTCAATTCATATCACACTCCCGAAATCTGTCACACCCAACAGTCGTTCTTAAGAGATCGTCTTTGATGCTAGCAAGGAATTCATAGTGCAAGAGATCCACTTCCATGCAACCCAAGCACCACAGATCACAAACTAGCAGTCCAAAATGTTTTGGATTTCATAGTGCAAGAGATCCACTTGAATTATTATAATTGCAGTGATCCATTAACAACATCCTGCTACAAAATTCACAGAATTTCTACTCTCATCACTCATTAACACCTTGAGAGCATTTTGTGGTTGTCCCTGGCTCTCACCTTTTGCACTTGCCTTTAGCTTTGCAATCCTTTTAAGGTTCCTCCCATGGACTATAGACCTTGTTGCTTCAAGCTGCATAAATGATCTTTCTGAAGGTTTGTTGGTTTTGATGCAGTCACAGACAGAGAAATAACAAGTTGAAGAAGATTCTGCCATATAAATCAAGCATTTCCAGTTGGGTCGTGCCATTGGGTCACAGGACGCGCCTCCAATACCACTGAACTGTAAGGTTGGAAATTGTACCTGCCATCAGGGCTGCATTTTTCCACAAGATCAATTTTCAGTGTACACATACACAAACAACTACTTCAGCTTGAAATCTCCTTTCCCAGAATCCCTCTTCAAACTTCCGACAATTCACCTCCAGCTCTATGGTGTGCTCTATCCCGGTATCTCTGAGTAAACAATGGATGAAGCAGTGGCATACTTTCAACCTCTTGAATTGCACTCCTTGCTCAGCCACCAAATTTTTCAAAACTCAAAGAAACAAAGTTCATGGGTACATTGTCCAAGACTATATATAAGAAGAGTTCCATTGGGTACATTGTTTCCAAGTCTGTATACAAAGAAGAGTTTATGTGATGATGGATACTCCTCCAATGAACACTGAATTCAGAAAGAGCAAGGAAAAAAAAAATCACCTGGGAAATTCTAGATGTGTTCCCTCCAGCAGGAAGTTATCAGGGTATGGAAAACTTGAATCGGCAATTCGAACCCTGCACACTCCAGACACAACAACCCCTAAAGCCTGTCAATGTGTTGGCAACCAGAGAGCTTTCATGACAGCCCAGAATGACCCTAAACCCTTAACAGCGCATTTGAAGGTGCAATTCAATGCATTTCAACATAAGCAAAAAGGAGTCTACCAAGTCATATTTTGAGGAGGCTCAGGAATCGTTGCTAAAACAAGAGATGGGTGTGCATTGAATGCCAGGTACAAGTCCCCAAACATTTGCACCCTTGATTCACTCTCCTTTGCTTGGGAATGGATGCTGACTGCCAGAAAGTTGCTGCATTCAACAAACCATTTTACTGGACATGAGACCTGTCGTACTTGGCACATATACATGTGTCTCCAAAACCCAGCATTGTCTTTATTTGCAGTCCTTCCGAAAGATGTGTAACCCAAGGACACGACCTTTGAGGCAGCAAATGAGACATACACCTTTGACTGAAAATTTAGGCCAAAATCTGAAGCACAAAACACAAAATACTAGAAGAGGAAATCATGCAATGTAATTCAGAATGAAATGCTGAAAAGAGTTGTGGGTCAAAATACAATCAAAAGGGTCAGACAATGATTTTTTTTGGAACCTGTCACTGCTCTGCCAACGAGGCTTCTTGGGCTGTATTCCATGCCAGGTCAACATGCCCGCCTCGAGGAAACAAATCCGCTGTAAAATTTGCAAAATTTGTTGGGGCTTCAATATTATCAAGCTCAATGCAAAAGTAATAAATGACACAGAAATTCAATGAGACAGCAAGAAAAAAACCTGAAACAAGAGATCATGCAACCTAACCTGCAGCAATTCCTTCCGCCGTTTGCGGAAAGCAGAAAGCGTAGAGATGAGATGAATTGTTTGCTCTCCAAATTCAGATTCTACAGCATCCCACTGGAAACTTGTACTGCAGAACAATAACCCAAATTAACATCCAACAGACCCTAAATCAGAAGCTGCAATGACCCCAAACAGCTTCAAAACCCAACTGACTGTAGATTAGAGCTGTGATAACACCAAAAAAAGCTTCAAAATTAACACCCAACAGACTGTAGATTAGAGCTGCAATGACCCAAAAACAGCTTTTAAATTAAGCCACAACTGCAAAATATTGTACAGTCACGGTATTGGTGAGTTTGATGTTCTTGCTGAGTTTTCACTCATTTCCACTTTCAAGAGCAGCTGAAGAAAAAGGTGAAACCTGGAGATTGAGGGGTTTAAGCAGCAGAGAGAGTGAGAGAATAAAACCTATCCACATCCACCATGCCATTCTTGGAGTGACCATATTCATCACCCATATTCAAAACTGGAATCCCTTGTGACAGGAACAGTGTTACAAGAAGGTTCCGAACCTGACAACTTGCAAAAACAAACATGTTGGAAACATCTAACATGACCTAAAATCAGTTTGGCACCTTCTGAGAAACAAAAAGACAAAGAAGGATAAATCTATGTGAACCCATTTACCAAGCAACCAGATCCAATTGAATTTTTTTGCTAAAATCAGTGTTCTTCCAAAGTTTCCATAGTTACAATGGTAGTGCCAAAATCAAAAACAAACTCCAGGTAGATAGATGATAGATAGATGAAGGTGTAACCTGTTTGATACGTGTCTCTATCACTGCTGGATCACCTGTAGGTCCTTCATGTCCACAATTCCAGCTGCAGAAATTTGCAAATCGTCCACAAAGAAACATAACTGCAATTGTTCCATTTTGCTTTGAACAGTAGATGGGACCAACAACAACAACAATAATGTAACCAGTTGCTTAAGAAAAAATAAAGCACCAGTAACAAAAAGATGGGAAGTGACAAAATGCAAACTATTCAAAGTGCACCATAACTGCAAATTGCAGCATTTTCTTTGAAAGAGTAGATGAGACTAACAATGCAACCCAGTTGCAGCACCACCCATAACCAGAAAAAAAATGGGAAAATGCAAATATGGAAAGCGCACCTTACCTATGCTCACTAACTTTTCCCTCTAGCTCACTGTCATAAAAAACAAACAGAAGCCATGCACAACAGCCACCCCCCTCATTGTATTAGCATGTTGAAAACATTAGGATCAAATAAATAGAACTTTTCTTAAATTGATATTGTCTCATTGTTTCGGGTTTAGGGTCTCCTCCCCAATAGAGCATTGATGTCTCTGTGGCAGAACTAGATGAAATACCTGTAGCTCACAAGGTCCGTAAGTGTGAAGCCGTAAGGTGCTGTGACATGATTGAAAGAGTATTGGGTTCCTCGCCCATCTGCAAACATGTCTCCACTGCCACCAAAGCCCCTCATACAAACTTGAATTTTCAACTACTGCATTGTAAGAGAAGGAAAAAAAGAACCTAATGTGCCAACCCAATACACCAGATCTAAGCAGAATAAATCCTATTGTAACACTGCAGCAGAAGAGTCAAAGATTATCACTTCTGATGCAATTCAGTGAGACCCAATTTCAAAGATTCATTAACCACGTCAGGTGGGTTTGTGTGAGCAGATTGACGAAAGGTCATACATACCTTCCACATAAACGTGTAGCAAAGCTACTGAGCTGACCATGCTCACCACGCATGAAGCGACGGACATCTGTTTTGAATTGGGTATTCCACTCACACCACCGTTTCCAGTGGGGAAATCTGATCTCCTGTCCAAAGCGAGTACTTTGGACAATTCACAAATTCTTCCAATTCACAACAAAAAAAATCCAACAAATACCAACACAAACTCCAGAAAGGGCTTTCATATTGGGGGGGGGGGGAGGTGAGAAATTAGAGAAGCACATAAATTCTTCTGGTATTCATTGCAGAAATTTAGCAGCAAGGATTTATATATAATGTTCTTTTACCTTGCAAACACCATTGATTGGTGAGCAAGCATCGGCGATAAGCTTGACACTGGCAAGCAAAGGATCAAATGTAATATCCTCCACCAGCACAGGTCGGCTTAGTTCTTGACCATGTGGCCCTGTCACAAGTGCCGAGGCATTACTGAAGCAGAAACCATCAACATGAAACTCCTCCACCAAGTACCTCAAACTGTCTATAATCTGCATCAGAAATTGTCCCCACCATCATCTTTCAGAACCCATCAACTGTCACAAATGGACAGACAATCAAAGATCAAAACTTCAGCCTTCAAACCAAGTGTGCTGTGTACTAATCTATTGTATATGTAAATGGGCAATCCATTTTCATGTTTCCTGCTGTGAATATAAATTTCTGGTCTCTGTTTTTCTCTCCAAAAGAATCTGCATTCATTGATGTTTTCTCTCCCTGATGGGTCATTTTGCTCTTGTTAGCCATTTTGAAGCTTCAGCTCATGCAGAAAAAACTCAGAAAGTCCCAGCTGTGCAGGAGTGAGCATTTCATCAGGAAAGTGGAATATCAAACAAAGTCTGAAAACAAATGTACACTGCCAAGAGAAAACTTTACCAATTTTTGGACAATTGGATGATTGCAGTTGAATGAGTTGGCAGTTCCAAAGTCCGATTTCAAGACTCTGCTTCATCAAAGAGCATCATCCTCGTGAGTGAAAAAAACACACAGAACACTCTTTTGTATGCATATATACTGATGCACTGCTGTAGGCGAGAGTGAAAAAGACACCAATGTTTTCTTTTGATCATTTTGTCTGAAAAACAGACAGTTAAGCAAGCCCCCTGGAATAATTAGGAGAGAAATATGAACCAGGGGGGGGGGAGCTCATGTACATACGTGCCAAACTTGTCAAGAATGTAATAATTAGCATTGTCAATGCCACGAAAGGAGATTGTTTTAGGTGCCTCGTCCCCATCCTCTGCTGTGTGGCTGTACACTACATCAAGTAGCACCTGTAAAATCAAGCACCCAAAACTCTCTCTTCATGAATTTATCAACTTTACTACATTGAATAATACTTCACGAATAGTAATGCAAAGAATTCAGTGCACGGGAACAATCCTGAAAATGGGAAGAACGACAGAATCATATAAAATCATAATTTAGTCTCAGTTATTGCATGGAAAAGTGGACAATCAAAACAACCTCTATGCCATTTCTGTGAAGCTCCTTCACCAATTTCTTCAGAGCAACACTTGCTGACAGGCTATGTCTTTCAGGACCATAGGAACCCATCACAGAAAAGAAGCTGGCCACATATATGTAAACCCAAAACACCATCATTACATTGTGTAATCCAGTGTAACTAACTCTCAAAACCCAATATGTGCAAATAACCCAAAGTGATGCACAAATGGGAAACATGTAATCACAAAATCTTTGGTATGTGAACATCTTGATAGAAGGAAAAGTGAAGCACCAGGCAAGGTGAATTGCTTCCTACCTACCTGATGGGGTAGTAACAGCCCCTGTATTCTTCATGTGCAAATACAGGCTGCAAAATGATGGTGTTGACACCTGCACAGAGAACAATGCTACTACAACTGTGTGATCCATTCCTCTGGACATCCGTTAATTGTGTACAAATAAAACCTGAATCAGTTTTGCTAAACAAGGAGGTCCATCTCCTGAACCATGATGGTGAAGAAGACGACCTACCCATTGTATGAAAGTGTGGCACCTTCTCAATCAAGCCCAAGAAAGTTCCCTGCAAATCCTCTGTCAATCCACTGGACTCTCCTGTGAAACTTCCGACATTGAGTCTGTATGCCACAAGACACTCCAAAGGAACACTGCAATGTCACAACAACAAACCAATCAGAGAAGGTTTTGAGCTCATCAAGACTTTATTTACTTTGTGTTTTTCCTCCCCATGGGAGATCCCTGAGTCACCCAGAACTGGTTTGGCAATGTCAACATTTTCAACAAAGGATTGAGAAAATTATTACCGAGGTGGGATTTCATCTCCCCAGTCAAATGGCGACTTCTCTTTCCTCAGCCAGCCAAGGACTGGAGCAGGCGAAGGCAAATCCTCTGCAAGCAAGCATCCATCCCACCATAAGATAAAGCCAGTGGCAAGCAACCAGTTCAAAATCTCTTCAGCTTCTGAGCAAGCAGCAACCACTATGGAAGTTGAGAGGACCCAACTGATCACTTCATTTCTTTTCTGCTGCAAAAGCATGCACATCCTAATTGGGTTTGGTGGATCAGGACTCTCTGCAAGGTTGGGTACGGCACAGCAACCTTTTAAGACTGACCTTGACCAGCAACATGAGGAGCAATGAACTTGGCATATGGGTCCAGCAACACATAGCGCGCATGGAAGCGATCACCAGTCTCCCAACCCACTTGTCCCTACACCATAGCAATCAATATGGAATCATCATCATCAGTCCAGGACCCTTTTTTATGGGAATTCATGAGGTACTAAGTTTACAGGTTTATTGGCTTAGATTTCAAACTCTGAGCAGAACTACTGCAACGAACACTTTTTCTGTTTTTTTCTTCCCTCAATCCAAATCTGAGCACATGCACACACACACCTTGCAGCGATATCCATACCGCGAGTACTGCTCCAAGCTCTCCAATTGAACATGCCAGACATTGCCAGTCCTATGCACTGACTGGTCCAAATCTATCTCTAGCTGCACAGGGCATGCCACCCATATATATATATACAGATTAGATCTTTACCTTCTCTGCAAGTAGAATTTTTATTAAAAAAATGGTACATACCAAAGTGTGTTTTTCTGTTCAGGCAATTTTACCGAAGGTTCAATAGCATCAGCAGTGTAGAGACACAAGATCACATTATTGGCATGCTTGGAGTAAAGTGCAAAGTTGACAGATCCATCTCGTTGCCAGGTTATGCCCAAAGAATCTGGTCGGCCTCTCCGAATGCCAACTGGGATGCAGAAGTCATTGCCCTGGTTGCCTCTGCATCAATAGATACATTATCTAGCAACCTTATTGTTGGGAAGCAGAACAAGAAGGTACAGGTTACAAACAAGCCCAGCAGCACAGTGAATAAAAAACAGGCGATTCTGTCTCATATACACAGAGTCACAGATGGATCCACACAAAAGAGAAGCAGATGAATTTTACTATATAACTTTGACATGGATCTTATCTTAGGATGTCAAGAGTTTCACATGCTGACAGACATGAGCTTCAACCCTAAACCCGAAACCCTAAACTGTAAGCCTTCAACATCTTGTGTCTCAGAAGTTGGATTCAGAGAATGATGCACACCTGATCCAAGACTCCTCTCGGTGTGAAGAAGAAGCTGGATTAAGAAGGACAAAGTTTATGATGAATGGAGCCATCTTTGCATCGAATGTTAGACTTAGTGTCTGAACACCACCATGGGGCCCAATGACAAATGGAGTCTGCATAGCTTCAGTTCTGTCATGCAAAAGAGCATACAACAAAAAAAGAGCTCATGATCATGATCAGCAAGTGTTGTGATACGGATGCAAAATTAAGAGGAGGGCAAAATTCAGGCTGAGTCTCATAAAGACCAACAATTGCAAGCAAGCATAGTCAATAGATCCACAGCACAAAATAGACCCAACCAAAAAAAAAAAAATGCTTGCAGGGAGAGGTAATCAGTACGATCCATTGATGTAGGTCGTCCCAGAAGGCACTTCTTCTGGTTCAAGCAACACACAATCAGTTGAATCTGAACGGAAGAGGCCCTGCATTGCCACCGCATAGCACAATTAGCTATGCGAGATTCCTTGGCAGAAAACATAGCCACCTATGTACAGGAGAACATCCTTTTTCCCAAATAGATCAAGTGTGGTGGTAGACACACATACCCAGTGCAGCTTTAGAGGGACATCACAGTTTTGAGATTGTATGTTGCTGATCTCTGCTTGAATCTCCACAGTATATTGCGTGGCAGATTGGGTAACCGACACCCGCACCTGTTCTTTCAAACCTCGAACACGAGCACGCCCACAAGGTCAACAACCACAAGATGATGATCCATTGCACTCTTTGATCTTCAAACAAAGAATACCACAAAGAATAAATACTGATGCATATTGATGATTCTTTTGAGTGACAAAATCTGTTGTCACCTTGCCTTCATCAGCAGTATGAAATAAGAACTTTTGGCATGCTGAAGAAATCCGAGACTTTTTATGTGCTGTAAGAAGTTTGGTTGCCACCACTTGAGCTCCTGTTGTCTGTGTCTCTCTTGAAGAATTATCATCATCTTCTTCTACATGAATTGCCTTCTCTTCACTTGCCTTTCCACCACCACCACCCCACATAAATGCACTCCAGAAAACCTTCTCACTGTTCATTTCTTGATTGTTGTTTTCTGATTGTTGTTGTTTTCTGTATATTTCAGGATTGTCTCCATTCTGCTGCCCCCTGATCATTATTAGTCCCTTGTGTGCATCCCATGGACTCCTGTGTGATGATTGTCGGTCTGCTGACAGTTTGACAAACCCACACATTGAATTCTGTGATACAGAAGGTCTAACGGTACAGTTCCTTCTTCGTAGCTGCAATTCCTGCCACACCCCACATTCCAACAACAGTGTAAGATCCTCTCAACTTTTTCTTCTTCATCAGCCTACTACACTTACAGAAAACAGAAAATTTATTTATCTGAAATTCTGCCAATCCCAATCTCTACCAAAAACAGAATTTATTTGTATGAAATCAATCCCAACATCTTCTACAAAACAGAATTTTTTTTTGGAATTGATCCTAAATCTCCATCTTCTTCACCTCTCAAGGAAAAAGAAAGAGTCTATTTTTAGGGTTTGCTCAAGGATTTCTAGGTTCAGAATAATACTTGCTGAAAACCTTCACATTTGCATCTCTTGTTCACTGTTGAGAGTGGGGAGTGACAGGTATCACAACCAACAATTCATTATAATCAATCTCTTGTTCACTGTCGGGAGTGGGGAGTGACAGGTATCACAACTGAGGATTGATTACAATCAATGCTCTGCAAATTCTCTAGGGTCCAAGAGAAAGCTTGAAATTCCCAATACTACAAATTCTTGAGTAAACCCTAAAAAAATTCTTGAACCCAATTTTCATTGATCAGGTTTGCTGAACATCTCAGAATCCTTTTGTACTGATCATCAATCAAGAAGATCATGCAAAAATATATACTCATAGATGACGATGCTGCCATCCAAAATTCCTCTTGCAAAACAGCATCATCATCATAATAAACTTCTTCAAATCTCTTGACAAATGTATGTATGAAATCTGTCTGTGTTGGTGACAAAAAGAAGGGATGTTGGCATTCGGATTTGCAGTTGCAGTTTCCATTTGCAATGGTAATTCTGATCTCTCACAGTGAGACGTATACACAAATGGGGTTGCTGGGTGGGGGGGGTTTTAGGGTTGTTGACCAACTTACATTGGAATTCTGAGTCTTGTAATGAGCTTCTTCAACGGTAGTAGGATTGCTGCTCAATCTCCCATGTACACAACAAGGATGATGATGATGTCCCAGCTTCTTCACAAGCATCATCGCCATTGCTCTCTCTCCAAACTGCTCAAAAACAAAACACCCAACTAACAAAAACACAGAACAAAACCTTCTTGTTGTTCTTGTTGTTGTCCTTTTCCTTCTGCTTCTTCTGCTTTTGCGTCTTTTGTTTCTTCCTTTTCCATCACAGACACAGACAAATTGGAAACAATCTGTGAATTCTTTTTCAATCACAAAAATTCACAGATTTCTTCAAATGCAAGAGAACAATTGGCAACAACTCTGTCATCCCAATCCACAAATTCTTGGCACCCATTATCTCAAATTGTTGTTGCAATCATTTGGCAAAATTTTCATGGCAAATTTCAACCAGATTTTAGCAACCCCATTATCTGAACTGCTATCACTTTGGCCCAAGAGTGTGAAGAAACAGCCACCATTCTAGTACGTATCATCATCCATCCATTGGATGCATGTTATGACTCATTTTGTGGATGAATGAACTCCCTCCAACTAACTGAGGTGATTTTGGGTTTCATCCTAAATTTGTCAAACCTTACCCACCGACCTACCTACCTACCTACCTACCTACATAACCTATTCCTATGAATACATCCTCTTAAGTAAGTAACCATCCATCCATCCATTGGAAGCCTATTATGCCTCAATTTGTGGATGAACTCTAATTGGTTGTGGATGAATTCAAATGATTTAGTCGACATTGGGTTTTTGCCCTAAATATTTTACTTACTTACCTACTTACTTATCAAGCCCCATTCATGTAAATAGGGCTTGTTTAGATAGGATACATCCTATTAGGTAAGTAACTATTCGTCCATTTGAAGGTTGTTGTGACTCAGTTCGTGGATGAACTCTAGTTCATTGAGTTGATGTTGGGTTTCATCCTAATTGTCTTCCTTACGTACCTACATATCAAGACTTATTCCTATGAATATGTCCTATTTTGGTAGGATAGGTCATGTCAAATAAATAACCATCCATCCATTGAAAGTTGATTATGATTCAATTGTGAATGAACTCCAACTAACTAAGTTGCCATTGGGTTTCAAATTAATTGTCCTACTTACCTACCTACCTAATAGGACTTATCTAACAAAACCTATACAATGAATAGGTCATATTAGGTAGGATAGGTGTTGTTAGGTTAAATAACCAACCATCCATTTGAAGCTTGGTATGATTTAATTGTGGTTAAATTCTTAAGTTGACATTGGGTTTCACCTATTGTCCTACTTGCATAGCTACCTATAGGAACTATTTTCGAAATAGGCCATGTTAGGTAGGATAGGTCCTATTGGGTAGGGAAACCATCCAATGGAAGTCTATTATGACTGAGTTTATAGATGAACTTTAATTGATGAAGTTGATTTTGGATTTCATCCTATTGTCCTACTTATGTACCTACTTGACAAAACTTATTCATAGGATAGGTCAATGTGTGAATAGGTCTTGTTAAGTAAATGAGACAATAAAATAAATCGTGGTGGGTGAGGTAAGTAGGGCAATAGGTAACTACTAAAAAAGTAGTTGCATGTAGATGATTTGGACAAAGGAAAAAGGGCTAGTAGATGGATAGTAGGTAGCTAATTTCATGTAGATGGTAACTACCATTGTTGGTTTAGATATCATTTTTTGGGTGAGAATTAAACAAGGGTGCAAGTTGATTCTTTCCTCGAAAACTACCAAAGGTTAAGTTCAATAAAAAAATTGACAAGTCAAAACATCATTAATTCCCATGAAGGAATTAAATGATATTTGAAAATATTGAAGTTGAATCCAAAGTTGGCTATTTATCAATTGCTAGGTCTAGTTATTTGAGTTAAGGTTAATAAGTTAGGGTTAGGGTTTTAAGGTGACAATTGACATATGCATTTAATAGGTGACACTTTGAGGGCTTTTAATGTTGTGTCAAAAACACAACTTTGTTCCTAATTAATTTGTGTTCATTTATATTGTTTTTTTCTTTTGTTTTCTTTTTTTTAAATTTAATTTATTGTTGTTTAATGTTTGCAAGTGTTCATTGTTATTCAATGCTTATTGTGTCTCATTGTTTAACCCTACTACTACCACTTGTTATTGTTGTCATTAGTCATCATTGTTGTTATCTTCATGTGTTTGTCATTTTTATTGTTCATTCTTTCTTGTTGCCTTTAGTTACTTGTCATTGCATGTTGTTGTTTGATGCACGTCATTGTTTCTTACTTGATGCAAAAACGTAGGTATTTCCAATTGTTCACTACTTGTCACTTGCCATTGCTCATTTTTTTATTGTATTGTCGTTGTTAATACTCTCACCTTCTTGCCCTCCTACAAGGGTGTACTCAATTGAAACTTCATTTTTTTGTTCATCAATGTGAATTTCAAACCAAGTACCTTTTTGTACTTATTGCTCATTGTTGTTGCTTGTTACTTCTTGCATTTATTTTACTTGCTTTTAATTTGATTGAAGGAGTTGTGAATATTACAATCTTGAAATTTTTGAAATAGTTGCAAGCATCAACAAACTTGTGAAAAAACTTGTTGACACAAAGTTATTTCTTTCAAATGTTATCAAATTAATGAGGACATTAAATGTCCTTTACAATGGTGAAGCAAGCATGAGTCAATGTTTTTCACTATTGGATTCCCAAATTGAAATACAAAAAATGTTTTCTTTAGCTAGCATACTCACTAATTTAAAATGTTTATAATCAAACAACCTTAAGAAACAAATTTGTGTCATGTAAACAAGAATTGGCCTAATGATTAGAAAATTGGTTGTGATTTTTTTCTTTTAGTTTGTTAAAATTGATTTGGACAAAAATAGTCTTGAAAGAAAACTTGAAATGAAAGATTATTTGAAATAAATGTAACTATAAACCTATGATTATATTTATTCCATTGAAATGTGTAGATTTTTGTTTTTAAAAATAGTTGTTAGTTGTGATTTTTTTGGCTAAACTATAAAAAATATTTTCTAAGTTCATTTTTATAAAACGTTTGTGTACATTTGACTTATATTAACAAAGTAAGAACGAGTCATTTTGGAATGATTAATCATATAAAAAATCAAATAATTATGATAATATTAAAGGATATTTATAACCATAATTAATGAAAAGGTTCTTTTTTAAAAATTACTTTAAAAACTAGTTTGGGTGGAATTGCTAAATAAAAATGATAACAATTATTATTGCATAAGACAAGGCTACTAAATTGTGAATAAATAAGAAGTAAAACAAACAACTAAGCTAACTAGTGGTTTTTATTGAAAACCACATCCCTTAGCTTCCTATATTATAAAGGATATGAACAAGTGGGTATGTATCATAATAGGTGGCGAGAAGGTTAGTAGATGGTACATAGATGGTTAATACATAAATAAAGGCCTATATGGATTGGTATTAATTAGTAGGTAATAAAACTATCATTTGAATTAATTGCCATGGACTATTTCACATTTTTTTAGTCACATCTTCTCCTTTACAAATGAGGGAACAAGGAACTAGGGTTGGGTGGGCATTTGATTATAACTATAACCCTAATCCTAACTTTGACTTTTACCCTAAAATCAAATGGAATGACACTTGCCAATCAATTAACAATCATCATAACAAAAACACATGTCATGTTTTGATTGGCCAAACCTTATGCCATGTATCATTTTTTGATGATTTGATGATTGAAAAAATGATTAAAAATGATTTTCCAACTTGCATTTGATGCCACATGGCATGTTTTCAATGGCTTTAATTGTGACATGTGTCATATCAAAATTGGTCCAACCACATTCACATGTCTTTGCATATTTAATGAAAATTGTGTTTTAAAACATTCAATAGAAGAAATAAATGACTACACCAAAATAAAGATGGATATATGACTACATATATGACTAGGTTTGTAATCATATATGCCATTAATGACTACATAGTTCCTTGGGACTTGTCAAATTTTCCATTAGTTTCATTTTTCTCCATAGTCATATATGCCATTTACAACATTTTACATGATTACAATTATATCCAATAGTCAATATTGATCAATCTAGACCATTAAATTAATTAATCAAATTTGAAATATGAAAATTATTATCTAATATGTCCAATATGATTTTTTGTTTTAGATGGTCTTAGATTTGACACATGACATAATCATAAGTTGATATGTGACATTTAAAATTGAATTTTATAAATATATATTTAAATAGGTAGGTAGGTTGATACATAGGCTTATAATAGTAGGTTAATAGGTCCTATCTATCTAGGTTATATACCTATCTACCTAAGCAAAATTAGGTAAGTAGGAAACCTACCCAAGTAGGTCAAAAAATAAGATCCCATTATTTACCTAAGTAAGCAAGTAAGTAAGACAATAAAAAGGTAATTAAGTCAAATGATAGAAATGTAAATACTTCCATTTTATTTTATGTTTTGCAAGTCAAGGTCAACATTTTTCAGGCTAGCCTTTGAATTTCAAGCTTTTGTATGGTGTCCCAAAAGAAATTGAAGTTCTCATCTTGGTGCATCTAAAACATTAAAGATAGTGGAAAACATATCAAAAATGAGAAAATTATGGGCCCCCAAAGTATGAGGGGTCAAAAATTCCAAAAAGAACCACATTGTAAAGTTGTTTATTAAACACCCAAAAACTCCTTGGATGTTGTTATTTTGCTTTTATGGTTCAATGATGATTTATAGAACTTAAGGTGGCAGATTCATAACACATTAGATCAATCAATTTGAACAAGAGATGAGAAAGTTATGAACTTTGAAAGTGTTGTTGGTTTATTTCATAGTAGGCTAGCATAAAGCCAAGAAAACTTCCACAACTCATACGCGCACTAGTTGTTTCCATCTACCAACTCTACTCTTGGGAACTTTAATGCAAGGTATGGATTGCATCCTCTTTTTAGTTATGGCCATGCCATAGGGAAATGGTAGTAGCATGAAAGGGTTATCAACAACATGAATGGGAGGGCAACAATATGAACAAGTTCTCCAAAAAGGGTGACACAATTATTTCACATGTTATGTTACTTGGTTCTCTTCCCCTCACCATCTATACAAGTTGGAAAAATGGAGGAGTAGGAGATGGATTTGATGTCAAGCTAGGGTTTATGGCAAATAACACACTGTAAATTTTTGCCAATAGGAGAACTCAAGTCTAGAAAATGACTCGGTGAGGTGAAGATGAGCATTAGGGTTTGTGGCTTTATGTGTATTTCAGAGAAGGGCAAGGGCACATGCAAGGTAGGGCAAGGCAAAACAAAACAAAATGGGGTAGGGCCAAGGCACAACAAACAAGGCTAGGTTGGGCAAATTAAATCAAAATAAGGGCAAGGTAGAGTGGGCAGGGCAAGTGAGCAAGGCCCTTCGACATCAACACACACGAGCAATGGCAAATCTGTAATTGGGTTCATTTATTATTTCCACCCAATCCTGGGGTTTTCATGAGTTTGTTTCCATATGTCCCTTTCTAATATTTTTGTTTTATTTATAAGTACTCTTTTTTTAGGGCAATAATTTTGGGGTTTTAAGGGTAATCTAGGGGGGTTTTTTGAGTTGGGGTTTTTTTTGGCGTTTGTCCTTTCCTCCACAGGGTGGTGAAAAAAACCACCAAAAGACTTGTGTTCACTTGCATCGATACATGGGTGGCAATTAGGAGACGATACAAAAGGAACACACAATTAGAGCACTCATTTTAACTTATCCCAAATGTTTGGAGTTAATTTTAAATCCTACCCCACCTCCATTAGCACAATTACGCAATGCATGGGCCCTTGTTCATGTAGGGGAATACATTTGAGCAATACGTGCACTAGCTCCAAGCACACTTATAGCCCCATGTAATAAAACCACAAGAATCTTTCACCTTCTCCATCCATTTGTTGAAGTTGATTTCTTCCCTTTCATTAATGATTTCCATTTTGAAACAAAAGTTACTTTAGATCATGAGGCATTTATCTTTGCCTTAGCTCATTCACCACATCTTTCTTCCGGGGGCCCTTCAAATACGGTGTATGAACCTTTATAAGAATGTTTTGTCCCAAATGATTTTACAAATGGTTTCAACCTTTTTTTCAAAGTATGTGGGCACATTGTTCAAGGTCACATTCCACCTTCCATATTGTAGTATGAAAAAATGGGTGTTTTGCAACTAGCCTTGCAACTCAATTTTTGAATTGCACCAAACACTTGAAACTCCTTGTAATTATACATCGTGAATGCAAATGTATCTATGATGCAATTCATTGCAACTCAATCAAAACAATTCATTATAACTACACCCTTAATGTCATGCTAACATCATTAATTGTCATCCATTTATTAAAATTTAACACATGGTATTATGAAGATATTTGGACATAAAAATTATTTTCTTTATGAAGTAGTAAAATCCATCATCCAATATGATTGTTAATGATGGTTTGAAATTGTGACATGTGGCATAATAAAAAAAATCACCACATGGTATATTAATTATATTTTGGGAAATATATATATAAATACAGTAGAACTTCCCAAAATTTATACCTCTCAATATTGATAACCTCTCGAAATTTATAAAAAATCGCTGGCCCAAGTTGGGCCCAACTAAATTTCTATAAATTTATTTTTTATAAAATCTAGCTGGCCTAGACATTTTCAAATTATATAATGCGATGATATATTAACTAAATTGGTTCAATTTAGCTGATATATTAACTAAATTACCTATTTAAGCGGAGCTGAAGTAGTCAAGAACAAACTTTTGCTTGAGGCCTGTCATGCTGATCTTCTTCACAGCCTCCTTTTGCTCCTTCAAACTCTCACTAAACTCGTGATAGCTCTCCTTTTGCTGCATCCAGAATAAGGTCAGACCCTCCAGATACTCCTGAGCTTGACGAGTGTTAATTTTTTGGCGGTTCCACACTATCGTCATTATCGCTTGCCGCGTCTTCATCCTGCTGTGGGCGGAGCTCCTCAATGATGCGGTTGGTGATGTCCTCATCATTTGATGCCACCATGTAGTTGTTCTCCTCCGGATAGTTGAGAAGATTGCGGATGTCCATGGGATTCCCGTATGGAAGTTGAACCACTTGATGCTGCAGCTCCTAGATAAAGGCGGTGGGAGGACCAACTTCCCCTTGTTGTGTGTGGATGATGTTGCTAGTCCGGATTTTGCAATGGCGAAAGCAGTTGGCGATTGTGGCAGGGGAAACATCCTCCACCCAGGCTGGGACTACTAGGCGGAACGCATCCAGAATGATGATTTTTTCCGGATTGTCAATGTTGTTCTCGTAGCCATCTAGAAGTAGGTTGTTGAATTGCTTTCTGTATTATGCTTTGAATGTGTGTATGATCCCAGCATTGCAAGGTTGGATTGTCGAGGTCATGTGTGGCGGTAGGTAGAAAACGCGGGGTTGCGAAGGACGACGTTCATCTCCGCAAACTTCTCCAAGGGGATGTGGCCGGGCAGTTGTCCAGCAAAAGGAGGACTTGGTGACCTTGCATTCAGCGATCAAAGTCTAGCAGCTAGAGTCGAAAGACGTTCTGGGTCATCCACGCCTTTGCATTGGTGTGATAATGGGCGCCCAGTGTATCGCGGTTGATACCCTCGAAACAACGTGGATTCAGGTGCTTACCGATGATCGTCAACGGAATCTTCTCATTGTTGTCTGAGTTTGCGCAAATGACAAGAGTGATGCGCTCCTTGTTGATCTTCCAGCCTTCCAGCTGATGGGTTGCTAGCGAATTGTCGGCTTGGAGACGCCAACAGAGGCCAGTTTCATCCATGTTGAACACGTCCTTCTTTGTGTACGCATCAACAACGGCATGGATGTCCAGTAGCGTCGCGCCAACTGCTTCCATGTCCAGCGCATCGTTTTCCCCAAAACATCGAAATGACTTGACCCGTGCTAGTCTTTGAACTTCTTCAGCCAGCCTTGTGAAAACGCCATCTCTGGAGCATTAGGATGAAGCTTTTGCAGGAAGCGTGCCGCCTTCGCGCGCGGCATGTTTCTGTTCAGGTTGAACTTGTCCTGCTGCCCAAGGAACTAACATTTGAGTGCAAGCTCCATCTTCGGGTACTGCACAGCCTGACGGGTACGCAGTGCAAGTCGCGGGGGCGGGACACTGGTGTCCGCTGCCATCGCCAGCAACTCATCATTGCGTTTCAGGGTGAGGCTAATGGTGGCTTGTGTGACGCATACGCCATGCATAGTCCACATCCATTCCTTCAGCTTTCCTTGCGTGAAGGCCGAACGACGGCGCTTCTGTTGGCACAAGGCGATGCGCATCCCTTCCGTGAGGTGTCCCGGGGTGGTGTTGTATTTGCCCATGGTGTGATAAGAGAGGGAAGTTGAGGGTGTTGAGAGAGTCGATTGAGAGAGTGTGAGTTGAAGGTTGGAGCTAAAAGGGCAATGATATAGTAATGGGTAAACCGTCATTGGTATCACTGATTGAACCACGTCATTGATGCCTCTCCTATAATTAATAACCTCCCAAAATTTATAGCTTAGACCCGGTCCCAACCTTATAAAATTTGAGAGGTTCTACTGTATCTATTTTAGTAGTTAGATAGGTTGTACATAACCATAGGTAGGTAGGTTTTAACACCTACATACTTACATATTTATTTGAAACCTATTGACCTAAGTAGAAAAGTAAGACCTACTTATTTACCTAGATACGTAAATAGGTAGGAAAACACAAGACTAAATGAATTAAAAAATAATCATGAAATTTTATTTTCTTATTTTATGTTTTGACTTTAGGTTAAGGCTTTTTTGGGTTCATCCCAAAATGCCACGTATTTTAATGTGAAAACATAATAGAATAAACCCTCTTTATATAATTTGTAACATAGGATTCGAAAACAAAACATATGGGTTAAATATTTTAATTGATCCTTAATTGCAAATCGAGTCGCAATTGAGTTGCAACTATGGGTTAAATCATCCAGTGACCAAACATTTAAGCTCTTTTGATTTTTAAGGTGGGCCAAATCAAAAGGGAAGGCTCCATTGTTTTTTATGTCCAAAAAAACTTGAACCCCTCTTATTAGTGTAGTTGATGCATTCAAAATTGTTAAAAATGAAATAAAATTGAAAAAGTTACGACCCCCCCAAAGTAAAGGGGGTCAATTATTCAAAAAAAAAAAACCACTGAATGCTACAAAGGCTAGATCCTAAACACCAAAAAAATTCCTTATATGTTGTTTTGTTGTTAACAAAGTGCAAAAATGATTTATAAAACTTTAGGTGGTGTTTTTATAACATTTTTAATCGTTCAAAATGAAACACATTTGATGAATATATAAATAACTAATGAATATGTATCCTTATTAAGTTATAAATAATTGTATTATAATCATAACATAGTTGAACAATAATACTTTAGTAATGGTGCATTAGTGGCCATACTAATTGTATCAATGGGAATCATAGTAAAAAATTAGTTGTAAATGTATTTCATTGGGTGGTGGAAATGTGAACATGTGGCATAATTGCATGTATGTACATTATACATTAATTATAACATAGTTGTTGTTTTAATGACACATTTACAATATTCTAAAATAGTTGCCACATGCAATTACAATGCAACTCTTGAAAAAATCAAACATGGTAGACTATATATGCATGTACAATGTGTATAATTACCATATAGAAGGCCCATTTTCAACTCATTTGTAATTATAATATTACTAATTGATTTTTTGATGTGACAATTTATTTATTAATACACCATATTCCTAGGGGCATAATTGCACACTAGTTGTAATACCCAAAAGATAATTGCACAATAGTTATATATAAGTTATTTAAAATTTTAGTTACAAGGTAGTGTGATTTCAATGGACGCAATTTTTCATAGTGTCGTGTTTATTTTCTACATCTTAACTCATAACATTGGAGAAGTAGTTTGGAGGCATACATCCCATCACGACCGATGAGGTGACCTATTGCATAGTGGCTTGCATACTAGTTATTTAGTTTAGTGATACTTTCATGGAACATTTTTGTTTTCATCAGTTTGGTGTAACAATTCATGGTGGATGTGAGACTATGGTTCATGGCATTTGAAAGATGTTAGATTTGCACCCAAATTGGGTGGTGCTATTAGTGGATATTCATAATACCTTCAATTCAATGTCATAGCCAAACATTTTTCAAGAGTTGTGATTTTCACCCCATTTTCTAGACTAACATTTCCCATTTATTTTGACGATTTTATGCACGCCCATCCCCATAATATTTTTCTCAAGCTTCTCAACATGGGGATTTCATAGTCATTTTGTTGAAGTTAGGTACATAATAGGGGAACCCATTGAGAGGAGTGTTATTTGTTTTAACTCACATTTGAATTTTTCGCCTTATAGCAATAACCCACCTTACTTGTGTTTCCCCATCGTTATTAAATGATAAGCACATAGTACGTTTTGCATTAGATGTGGTTCTTATTTTTTTATTATTATAACATTTTTTTTAACATTAAAGTTTTTAGTGCAACCAAAGAAATGTGTAGCTTGGTCTCCATAAGGGTTGGACCAATCTATATCATTTCCTCCTGGCTTTCTAACTTCTAACTTAGGTTTTTGTATTTTGGCTGGATTAATGGTATCCAGATTGTTCATTGAATCATTTGTGGTTAAGGCAATTCATGAGGATCTTGGGAGGATATCTAATATACCTATGTTTGCAAATCTTCAAACAACTTTTGCGATATTCTCGTTGTGTTATGCTCAACATCCTAACTACTTGTTTCATATAATGTTTCCATCTTTAGGTATTTTGTAGCATTCTGGTACCATAACTATGTTGGATAAGTTACTTGGTGTGGGATCTTTTGGTGGTTCTATTGGTCACTTAGCTCATCATCATGCCATCCATCTTGCTTTTTTAGGCGGGTTCAACATCCCTTTTGTAGTTTGGATTATTGCCCTTGTATTCTTAAGATGTTGGGCACTTATCACTCTTGCATCTGTCACTCATTTTCAGCAAGATGATCACATTATTCTTCTAGATGCAATAGCACATGTTGAGACTAACATTTTTTCGTTCTAGATAACACTATGAATTACTCGAGCCTTGTGACCCTAGGTTGTTTGTTTTTAGGTCCCACCCTTTGAGAACTTAATGGTTCAATTTTATCTCAAGTTGTAGGTTTCTTTAGTAGATCGCCTACACAAATAAAATTTTGTTTTGATTTTAGTATACATTCTTTTAGATATCATGTGAGCACATCTCCACTAATGTGTTGGTCTTAGGGCATAAACTTGGTTATTAGTTCATCCTACCACACCTACATTTCATTTATCCTCAACCCATTTCCTTACAACACTACATACCTATTTTGACTTACCACATCCTATGGTTGCCCATCTTTCATTGTGTTAATGTGGTCATACCATTAATGATCTAAATATCCCATTTGCTTTGGTGCCCTTGTGAAAGTGAATGTACGGTAGACCATGATACATTTCGAAATATTGTTGCAACTATTGCTTTGGAGAATGGAACACATGTTTAAAAGAGGGTCTCCCACCTTTTCCTTCACCACACTCAATGACAATTGGATATCCTTATCATTAGGGATGGCTTTCAGACCTTGATGGATGTTGTCATTATTAACCTAACTTGCACAAATATGGTGCAACAAACATCAATAATGACAACACATGTAGTGATGATGGTTGTCTAAGAAAAGACACAATCATAGATTGAATTAGCACCAAACAATGATTTCATTCCCCTTACTATTGAGATGTATGGATGAATTAATTTTTGTTTTGATTCACTTTTTATTGCTTATGTGTAAACTACTATTGCGCGTCATCAATGATCTTCTTTAATCTCTTTGGTGTAATGAATTTTCAATTACACATGGCACCTTGAAATTGGAAAAAGACTGTCACATGCATGCACCATAATGTATATATATTTGTTATGTTTTATTTTAATCCAATGACTAAAATTAACTAATGAAATATTTTGGTCCATCCAATATTACTATAATCGCAAACATAAAAGGTAATTGCAATGCCAAACATGGTCATTTATGAACATTTAATACTACAAATGGTAGTTACTACTACAACCATGGCTAGTGACTACATCATAAAAACCATGGGTTTGATTCCACTACAAAGTCATGTAATTGTGGGTAATCATTATGATTGGATATGATTGCATTTGTAATCATATATGTAGTCATAAAATGGGCATTTTGGCATAGTGGAATATTCATGAATAACACATGTTCAAGTCCCCTTTTCTCCAACTCCCTTTTTTTGGACACCATTTCATTTCTTTTAGCTCATCATTTTAAGTCAAATAGTTTTTTTCCACTATTTGTGGAAGATTTCAAGTTAAATTAGGAGTTTGAAGTCTTGTTCAAATTTTTTAAGGTGACCTTTCAATGCATGCCACATCTATTCAACACATCACAAAATTGCCCCCTCTATGTATTTGTGCTTTTGTAACATTTTAACAATGTGTTCAAGGTTAAGTACTTACGAAATATTGATACAAGCATTGATATGATGTTGTGACGACATTGTAACACATTGTGATACAAGAAGATCATTGTATTACAATGTCAAAACAACATCAAATCAATGATTATATCAACACTTCGTAAGCACTTAAGTTTGAACACATTATTAAAATGTTGTAAAAACATAGATACATGGAAGGGGCAAGTTTATGATGTAATGGCCTTTTTGGCATGATGTTTGAACACTTGAAAGATTGTTTTAACTTAAAAGATTTTACAAGTGGTTTCCTACAACTATTTAAATTATATTTGCACATCACACAAGGTCATATCTATGAACACATTAACAAGTCCTTGCAACTACTCATTTCTTAGCCATGGCCAAGTCCTCTAGTGAGGTTCATTTGATTACCATAGGGGAAGTGTCATATTGTCTCATTAATCATACCATACATTTCTAACTTCAAGATTCTTTTTTAGCACACTACTTTCCCCACTATTTTGGGATTGCCACAAAAGGTGGACATGAAGTAATTGTTCATGGTATTTATGCATCTTAAACCTCTACCCATATTAGATTATTTTCGAAATTTATGTGACAAATGTGTTCAATTCAGTGCCAAGGAATGCCATGTTTTAAAAACTACTTGCAATCAAAAGTGACATCGCTTCATTCATCCCCTAGGTTTGTACCTTTTATGCATTTGAGTTCCCTTCATATTACCATCATCATAATCACATTGTAATGTCACCATCATCCCATTGGTCATGGGTACTTGCAAGGACAACCCTCTTGGTGGCCCATTGTTTGTCCTAACACATTTAAAAGCATTGAGATCTACAACTTCCCATTTCCCCACTTGTTTATTCCTAACCATTGTAGATGATTTAGGTCCCCCCTCCTTTGAAATTCACTCAACATACAAGTATTTAGTGATTGAACTTTGTGACATAAGCATTTATGTTCAACCTCACAAATGTGTCACTTTATCCCCATTTGACTTACCCATAGACTTTGCTCCCATGGTTTTGTTCAACATCCCTTTAGATGGTATTAAAGTGTTGGGCATCCCCTTTGGTTTTTCTTCATTCGCTTCATTTTTTAACAAAATATTTTTTTTGTTAAAAACTGTTAATTGTGTAAATTTCCCTTTGAGGATAGGTGATGTCCAAATGACATATGGGATTTTAATTTGTTATCTTGTGCAATGCCCATCATTCTTTCTATGATATACTAGTGTGAACCCCGTGCATAATGCATAGGTGTGTTATTTCAACAATGTTTGGTTGATGTTTTTGGTTTTTTAAAAAAACTTTTCTTTTCAAACAATCGTTGGTCCCCCCCTTCGCCCTGGTCCTTCGCATTTCCCACTCCGGTTCTTTACCCTGTTGACCCCCCCTACATGGTCCTTCGCATTTCCCACTCTGGTTCTTTACCTTGTCGACCCCCTCGCCCAGTCCTTCGCATTTCCCACTTCGGTTCTTTAACCCGTCGAGCCCCCCTGCCCTGTCTTTCGCATTTCCCACTCCGATTCTTTACCCTGTTGATCCCCCCTGCCCGGTCCTTCGCATTTCCCACTCCGGTTCTTTACCCGGTCGACCCCCCTCGCCCAGTCCTTCACATTTCCCACTCCAATTCTTTAACCTTTCGGTTCGTATTCTTGAGAACCCAACATGAACAAAAGAACCGTCGGTTCCTTTCATTTCAACAACCTTGCCGAGCTGATGGTTTTCGTGGAAGAACTGCCACTTCGTTGGCCGGTTCTTTGACTTTGACATTATTTTGAGGCCCATAA
>Ga0116229_10001910_pt1 | contig 33372 bp, 22 predicted proteins | sample S1TSphgellanicum_3_FD_87313 | JGI IMG/M metagenome (GOLD analysis project Ga0116229, IMG submission 87313) | Host-associated microbial communities from peat moss isolated from Minnesota, USA - S1T2_Fc - Sphagnum magellanicum MG | ecosystem: Host-associated > Plants > Peat moss > Unclassified...
AAAAAAAAATATATAAATATATATATATATATATATATATATATATATATATATATATATATATATATATATATATAATGAAATGCCTATATTTTAAATCATTTCTTCATGATATGTTATTATAAGGCCATTGAATATATTTTTGAAAGGTGTAGCATTCATAGTTTATTAATTATGAATTTGAAAACTATTATTGGACTTATTGATAGACCTCTTTTGAATAAATTTGCCAATCGTTTGCATACCATGTCCAATTGCAAGTCTAAAGGGTTTAATCATAGTAAAAGAAACCAAATACACTTGTTGATTGTAGTGAAAACCATACTTGCACTATTTATTAGATTTAATGAAATAATATCCATATTCGTGTTCATTTATTCATGAAGTTGAAATCCCATGAATTGAATTCATTTTATTATGTTATTAGATTCCTTTGTCATACACAAATATTAGTTCAAAAGTGTGGTGTCGTTCATTAGCCTAAGTCATTATGGAACCTTAAAAGTGAAATAGGTTCTCCTAATCATTTCTTTTGCCTAAAGTTATGCCATTATATGATCATTTTGAAATGCATTTATTGTGAGAATTTTCTTTGAAAATCAATCACTATGAATAAACATAAAATACCAAATTGACAAAAATAATGACATACAAAATTTAAGTAAATAATGTTTCATGAATAGACTCTAATGTTTGAAAATGTCATAGTTAGAGGGTAATTATGTGAATAATGGTCGTTGGTCCTTGTGGCAAAGTTTTTCAACGAAACCATGAGTGCATTTCATACAAACAACTTTTAGATCACCAGCTCTCAAATGACTGAGCCTTTGTTCAAATATGCATTTGATTCAAGGTCCAAATGATGCGATTCTAGATTTCTCAATTGGTCTTGGTGTTGAAGTTTTTATTTATTTTGGTAGTAATAAGGGAACAACATCTTCTTGGGGCACATTTTTAAATTTTTGCAATGGACAAAAATGTGTGAGAGCTTTTGGATGAAATGAAAACAAGTGATTTGTAGATGCTTCTTGATCATTTGATCAATTACACAAAAAATCAAAGGGTGTGGTTAGCATAATTGTGAACTAGTTTTGGGTCATAAACTATTCACGAACAACCATTCTCATCATAGCCAAGAGTCAAAGGAGGCACACCTTCCTCTTTAAAATATAATATGTAGCTTTCAATGGCCTTTCAATGATATGACATTTTGTCGAAGACTTCCAAATTCCTTTTCCAAAATCATGATTATTTTGTTGTCCCATGAATTATAGGCTCATAACTTTTTTGTAACTAATGTAATTAATTGAATATACAAGTACATTATCATGTAGCCTTTAAAAATAAAAATTTCAATTCTAGATGAAAATTTTCAATTGTACATTTACCAACCCTTTCAAATTGACATTTAAGTGGTTGGGAGATAATTTTTGTCAGAACATTTCAAGGATCATAATCTATGCAAAATGAAATCTATTTCAAATTGAAAGCCCATGAATTTGTTGTGCTTAACAAGATATTTCCAACAAGCCAAAAAATCACTCCCTTTGGAGAAGTTTTGATCAACATTCATTCCAAAAATTTAAGATTTCTTGAGTTTCAATTTTCAAAGAAAAAGTGCAACTTAAGAGTTTTGAAATTGTATTTTTTTCACTTCCACATATTTCCACTTCATATGAAAGTGTTTTTTCACTCTTATTGAGTCACTTCAAGGTTTGGCCTTTTTCTTGGTCCAATATTCCCCTTATTCTTGCCCTAGCCTTGGTTGACCCCAAGACTAAACTTGCATCACCAAATATTATTACTTCTAATGTATAATGAATTATGAATTATGAATTTGGGCATTGGAGTTTTAAATAATATTTATAAACTATTGTGTTCTAGAAGTGAACGTGTTATTTAATTTTGACACAAAATAATGGTGTAAATTGCATAAATATTAAGATATTGATTTTTTCAAATGCATATAGAAATCGTTGTTTAAAAGTATTTTGGGCTTATTATTATTATTTTTGTTAATCACCCTAGGATCTTGTATTATTAACTTAAACAACATCATCAAGAATGATGGTAACTATGTGAATTTTCTTGCAAAATAGAAAAAATATTTATAAATTGCATTGACATTACAACAACAATATCATTGTGAAAAATGACATTAAACCAAAGATTAAAAATTGTGTATGGAGACCTTGAATGATAATACATTTCATTATATAGTGGAGGTTCATAATGCATATGTCAATGGCAATATTACATGTATCACAAAAGGGTTTTATGAATTTTAATAACTTAAATTGTCATTAACATGTCATTGTGGTTTTTGGATTTATGTTGGATATTTTGCAATTGAAGTATAAAAAACATTGATTTAATTTTTAAATTGGTCATTATTTGCACATAGTTGACCATTTGTTCACACATTCATTGATTATTGTCCTGACCATAATTTGACCGTATAGCCTTTGACTAATTAAAAATATTATAAGACCAATATTCTAACTCTGGTTTGACCATTCAAGTGAAAAAGCTTTCAAAATAAACACACCACTAAACTACAAGTGGTACAAGGGTTAAAGGCCATTTAAAATCTTTATGAACCATTTTGTCTTGGTATTTTATTTGAATTTCATCCTTAAAGATCTAAAGACCGCTAGGCACCCTACTACAAATTTTCAATTAACATTTGTTTATCATATAGTATAAAAAACTTGGGGGGAAGGAGGGTTCATTCTTTTTTTGTATTAAAAAAATATGTGATTAAAAATATAAAGTCCCATATTTGGTTGTTGGGAAAAAAATATAATTCATTTTATTTTTATGATAGGATTATTCTTATTCTCAAAATTCAAATTTCATTAATATATGGTATGCAATAATAGGTTTAAAAATAATAATAATAAGAGCATATTTACAAGATATGTATAATAAATATTAGTTGTTAGTAGGTTCAAAGTAGAAAAGGCAACACTAGTGATTTGGTATTTACTTCGTGAGGGCAATAGTCGATGAAGGCCTAGATTTAATGATTTCGTGTTTACTTGGTGAAGGCAAGTAGTTGATGAAGGCCTAGGTGTAGCAACTCGGCAATCCACTTACTTGTTTGTAATGTGCACCTTGTTTGCTTTGATTCTATAATAAAAAAACATAATTTGTTTTTAGTATTTTTTTTCTCATGGAGACAAACCAAATGCTTGTTTTTTTTGTATGATTTTGTGAGTGTTATACATGACCTTCATCATCTGAATTGTGATTTAGTATTGAAAATTTTGTTGATGTGTTTTAAAAACTAAAATTGAACATTTCATTCACGATTCTTCTTTAGTCACACATAATAACCTTGCGTCCTTCATTGGTTTTCACAGTTTTAACTAAAATAAAAAATTCAAACAAATATATGATGTTAAAATTTAATGCAAACATAAAATTTTAATTAATTTAAGGGTGCATTAAATATATGAATATAAGATATTTGAATATTAAATAAGGTGAGAAAAATAAATTTTCGTCATATAATACTCCCCAAACAATACCCTACTTGGTGCACATAATGGAAAAAATAACACATAGTGAACCTGTAGAGGGAAAAATGACCAATGTGAAACTTATAAGTTTTCACACTTTTCCCATTACTAATTAATCATCTAATTTGAGTATTATTAATTATATCCACCTATTAAGGAAGGTAATTTGTTTTGTTTTGTTTGTCATGTTGAAATCTTGAAAACCATGGCACCCCCATCATATTGAACAAAAACATCCAAAGAAAATTAAGCTAAATTAGAACTAAATATTTTAGAAAAATTGGGGGAAGCTCTTGATGTTGCTAGAGAGTCCTTGATGAGTGGATATCTTGGAGGTGTTTTCATAATTTTTAGACCTAAGATGGGGGGGAGATATTGAATTTTGAATAATTTTCATCATTAGAAATTATTTTAAAATTTTAAAATAGTTTTTTCACAATTGAGCTCTATCATCAAGGTCTTGTTCACACTTGGGCTATGGGAATAAGTCACACTAATCAATTATAATTTGAAGTACTAATGGCAAGGTACATTTCATTGTTAAAGATAATAAAGGTGGGCAATAAAGGTAGGCCATTAGGGCATTTTGCCTAATGGATAATAAACCTAGGAGCCAAATTTTGGATTTCCTAGTTTTGGAGCAAAAGCTAGTTTCACTCCCCAATTTTTCATCATCTTCAAATTTTCCTTACTTTTGTCATTTGATTGCTTGTTTTTGCCAAACTTGGCTATTTTTGTGCCCAATTCAGAGACTTTACATATAACTTTATAGTATTGCATTAAAATATGTAAACTTACATAATTGATAGGCAAACTTATTAAATGCATAATGAAAAGAATAAAGTTAATTTAATACCATTCTCTAATTGTCAACAAAAACACAAATGTGATACATAAATTTGGGCAAATGAATTTTTAAAATGCAACTATGTTTTTGTCCCTTGTTACAAATTGAGTTCTTCCCAAGGGGGGAGGGAAGGGGTGGCTCTAAGAGTATTTTGCAAAATGAGTTTGGGATGCCATCAATCACAAGACTATGTTCAACGTGGAGCACTTCCCTTCAAAGTTCATATGGGAACTTAGTGTGGCCATCTAGTTAGCTTGCATTCATATGAATACAAAGTCCAAAGTATGAATAGAAAAATACTTGAATATGTGTGGCAATTTGAAGACTTGACACATTTGAACAACTCTTTCCACCGACATTTTTGAAACCTAAGTCCAACCATATAAGTTAAAGGCTTTTTGACTTTGCAAACTTTCACTACTTTTTGAGCTTGGCTAAAACATGTTGGAATGGGTGATAGTCCTTCCTCATGGGATAGTTTTCCAAAAAGGAGTCACATTTTTTCCCAATCAAAAGTCATTCACCCCTTTTTTTGAAAAAGTATAATAAAAGGTGGGGTACCCAACTTTGAATTAGGGTTTAGATTTGGAAAATGGCTCTTGCAAGGAAACAACCAAATCTTGTTCCAAAATTGACAAATATTTTTAATTTTTACATATTTTTGCTTTGTAACTATATCACCCCCAAAGGAAAAATATTTAAGAAATGCTAAAACTTGTAAATGAAAACTTGATTTTCATATGTATCTAAAGCTTATATCTAATATTTGCTTGTTTCATGGAGGTTTTATATCCATCCTTAGGCTTTTCATTCCATAGATATATATGCATTATGTTCAAAGGAACTACTTAAATTAATATTTAAAAAAAATAAAAATTATAATACAAGTAATAGAATTGTCAAAAGAGTTGCAAATTGTTATCAAATAATTATTATACTTTTATAAAATGTTTCCACATACATTCATACCAAATCCTGTTTCTTTAGGTGGATCCCCAAAATTCCTTATATTTCAGTAAAAATGATTTATCTTGACATCTTCAAATTGTTTTCATGAATGCATTATGTTTGCCCTTGAAAACAATTTTTCATGAACTCAAGCATCAATATATTCTTATCTCAAAGGGTTTTCCCATATAGTGTTTAGGTACATCTTGTGTGTATTGAAGTTGGGAAATGTTCCAAGACCTAATGAAGAAAAAAATTACAAACCAAGTTACCCCAAAAACTTCAATTGCTTTATAAAATTTGTTTCAAGAAAAAATTTAGTTAAGAACATTTTTTAATCATAAAAAAATTATTGTCTTAGATTATCATCCATTGGGTGGATAATACCATACAATGAAATGGGAAGTTGTGAGGTCTCAAATAAGAAATTGATTGTCTAAAATTACTTATGAAAGTGCATTTTTTAATTTGATTGGATTTCAAGTTTCAAATTGGACTCTCATGTCAAACAATTGCGGCTTTTGCGTGAGCATAACATTGCATTAATGTTATGCAAACCCGTGAAGTAACATAGTTCCATTCACTTAACCTATTGGGATTGAGAAAGTCATCTAAAATTTCATCAAGCTAGTAAGGCTTGCACTAAGTTACCTTGGTGTATAGAAAGGCCACAATCTTCATGGCATGAATTGCCCAAATCATGCTTTTATTAAGTGTGTATTCATTATTGGCCATTAAATGTGTATAATATGAAAAGCCATTGAATTATTAGGACATGCCTAATCTCTTCAAAGGGGCATACAACTCCACATTTTTGAAGTGTGAAAAGGTTGGGTCCCTTTAGGCTCTTCCAAAAATAGAAGCCTTTTCAAGGCCAATTTGAACCAAAAATGCCAAAAGCTTGTGATAATTTCATTTTTGTTTCAAATTTTTTTGCTTAAGAAAGTCATTGACCCAAGAAGCATCCCCTCTAATTTCTAAACGAGAACTTTCTCGATACCCAAGGTTCTAGGTCCCCACCATCCTCCCCACCACCCCCCAAAAAAAAACTTATTCCTAGTAATAGTACCCCACCGAGCTAGTAGTTCCCACCATCTTCGGACACGCTCTCCATGTTTTTGAAGTAAATATCACTCGCATCTAATATATACCGAATGGCATATGCTTTATAATTGGACCCGGTAATGTAATGTGGTGTTGTTTGGGTTCTCTCCAGCCTTTTTCAATGACAATTTTTTTTCTTACATTTTTGGAGGCATGGTGGCATCCATGGAGTTGAACATCATTTGCTAAGGGAAGAGCGGAAAAATGCTAAGCTTCTCTTCTACTTCTGCTCCACAAAGAGTCGTTGAACTCCATTGGCCACTGCCGACCGGAAGTTCTGGGGTCATACCAAGTCAATAAATTATTCATGGGGTGCGGAGGGTGGGTTGGTGGGTAGGTAGCCCGGGGAGGGACATGCCCATTTTTAAGAGAAAAATTCTCCTTCCGAGAAAGTATTATGCCTAGACCTAGTTGCAAACATATTACCATGTTTGCCCGGAGTAGTTTTTCCACCAATTTTGGTGGTAAATTCAGTTTCATCCCCTCTTTCCGTTTTTTTACTGAGCGCCTCCAGTGCTGCTGCTACGTATATTTTCACTGCTCAGACCTTTATAACTACTATAATTACTCTTGAACCTTGTGCATTAAATGCTGAGTTTCAACATTTCATTCTGAGATGTAATAAAATTTCCTTGCTTTGTGGATACCACTGAAAGAGGGGATAGGGGGTGAAAGAGAGGGTGACTTTACAGATAACTTTACTACTTTCAATAAAATTTCTTTTACAACACATCAATAATAAAAATTTGTTTTGCAACTTGTTTTAGTTGATTAAAAGTGTCGTTTGTTTGTTTGAGATCAAAATAGTTGCAAATGACATTTTTAGTCCACTGAGACAACTCACAAAATAATATTTAGTCTTTGCGTGTCTTTAGTCCTCACCATACCCATGGTGGTAATGAGCACCGACAAAGATGATGATAATTTGTCAATGTCCCTTGCTTGCCCTACCAGACCTATGGACAGTCAAGAGGATGAGGGAAAACCACATGCATTGCCTCTGGCCCATCTTGTGTTGGACGTTTGCGATGAGTTAATTGGATGACATGCATCTGTGATGAATTAAACGGACAACATGCATATAGTGGTTTGGTCTCTGAAGTAGGCAACAAAACTCTGCATGGTTGACATAAATGACCTATGGCAATTTCTAAATGGATTTCCAAACTTGTTGGATGAATTGAAAAGGCTAAATATGCATGTCATCCAACTAGTTCATCACAAATTCATCCTCCCATAGGCTCTAGGCAAGTTATTGAATATTAAACACCTCCCCCTTTTTTCTATTTGGGAGCCCAATGTTACCCCAATAGGAAAACCAATGAATGGGTAGACAAAACTTTCATTGGAAAATGGGAAGATTTTTCCCATAATTTCATCACATTTAGTGTTCAAGGTGTTCACATCTGTTGCATAGGTCTTCTTCATTTACCCTAAACCCTAAACCTACCTGAATAAAAACACACCAAAACCCATTACATAAATGTATGTATGTATGTATGCCTGCCCAGGCAAGTGGCAACATCTCATATGACCTAGGTACCTACCATTTTTCATGCCTCCTTACCTACCTACCTACCTACCTACCTACCTATCAGTTCCATTATGGCTCTAAATATCTGCCCTCATAACCCTAGGCTATTAGTAGGTACCTATTAGTAGGCTAGGGTTTAGGGGTCCTTTCTTTTACCTGATATCTGACACCCCTGGGGGCCCCAATGGCCCACAATGGGGTCCTTTTTCTTGGACTTGTAGGGTACTCTTTTTCTCCTCACCCACTAGTTAGTGTGACCATGATGACCTCCTATTTATGTTTCCAACCACACGGATATTATATTATATTATATTATTATTATGGTAGTACAGGGGCAGCTTCAACACATGTCTCTCAAATAAATAAATAAATAAATAATTGTGAAGATTCCATTTAGAAAATTCCTATTTTAGAATATTTCCAAAAAAAAAATATTTTCCTTCAAAAAATTTTGTTCATTGAAAAAAATATACTTAAATTTTTTAAATAACATTTCTACAAATAATAAAATTAGTGTTTAAGGTGCCCAGGTACTAATGAAAATGGTAGTCGAAGCTAAGCCTGACTCCAACCTCTCTTTCCTACCAAAACTTTAATTTAAGGGGGTTAACCCCCAGTTAGCCCCCTATTCCAACCTTATTTCCCCCCCCCCCCCCCAAAATGATTTTCAAAAATTTGTATTGCAATTTTGGTTCCAGAACTGGGTCCGGTTTTAGACCCAGTTTTGGTTCCAATTCCAAAATCAGAGCCAGAATCAGGCCCAATTCTTGTTCAATTATCAGAACCAACTGGTCGGTTCTACGTTCTAACTGGCCAAACTGGGTAACCACCCAACACTGATTAGTGCATAACCCTAAAAAGACCCTGGTCATAATGGGCTCGCCAGGAGCCATAATTGGCAGTTCCCCGCCCAGATAATGCCAGAAAATGGGCCATCCAGGGTAGATTCTGGTTCCTAGCATGCCCCTAGAACCTGGAGCAAGAATGGCCAGTTTGGGCATAATAGGGCATCAAACAGGTAACCGGGAATGAAAATTTTACCAAACAAAATAACTGGGATCCAAACTAGTTTTCCACCAATTTTGGTGGCAAACTGAGTTTCATCTTGTCTTTCATTTTTCTTGAGCGCCTCCACTGCTGCTACATATATATTTTCACTGCTCCTACCTGTACAACTACTATCAGTTCTCTAGAACCTTGTCCATTAAACTCTGAGTTTCAGCATTCCATTTCTGAGGTTTAATAAAATTTCCTTACTCTGCAGATATCACTGAAAGATGGGATAGGGGTGAAAGAGAGGGTGAGTTTACGGGACTTTTTCTTGCTACATGTTCCTATGTTTGATTACCACTTTGGCCTTTTTAAAATAAAAAAATCATAATTTTTTTTTTAAAAAAAAGAAGCAGAAAAAGATTCTTGTTACAATGATTTTTTTTAAAATTTTTTGCGGTGGGTGTATTTTATTAATTAAAAATGGCAGAAATGGCAGAATGGCAGAATTTGTCGTCCTCTCGAGGGCTCAGCTGATTTCAGCTTTACTGGTACCTACCTACCAGACAAACCTACCTCATCAGTGAAGTGCTGCAGGGTCTGCGTCTGTGCTGCGCATTCAGTGTGAAAGGCGAGGCGGGCGCGCGGAAGAGCAGGCGCAACCCCGGCGCAACGAAATGCCATTATTATCATCACTCCCTTGCAGCAAGGGACTGCCACTAGTCATATGTTACTGGACCAGTGCAGCGGAGAGAGAGAGACAGAGAGAGAGACAGAGTATGGCCCACACAATGGCAGGGAAATGGCGGCCCTTCATGCGCCTGCGCGTGCAGCTCCTCCGTCGTTGCTTCTGGGGGATGATGATGCAGGATCACTGATTACTGAGGGAGGAAAGGAAAGGAGCTCGCAAGGCGCAAGTAAAGCCTATATGTTCGAAAATGCCCTGTTGCAGCAAACAAAGCACGGTGCACTAACTTTACTACTGTACTCTTTTTTCTTTTTTTGGCTTTCTTTTGCCTCCTCTTCATCGTTCAGTAGTTATAAGATCGGCTTTTCTAAGTGTAGTACGTAGAAAGCCTATCTCCTCCTCCTCTTTCCGCCTCTTATCTTCATTCACCAATTATTGCTCTCTCTTTGCTCTCTCAGTATTGTATCTCTTTGGGAGAGATCTGAATCGCATTATAACTTTGTTATTCCTGAATCGTTTGAGAGTTCACGTACAGTTACATTATCTGCGTCGGCAGCTTCTGTGCCCCTGCCTTCAACTCGGTAAGTTTTGCGACTCGCTCGAACTTTGGCTTTATATTTCTGCTCTTCTTGTTGTTATGTTTTTCCAGGGCGATCTTCCAAAAAGAATGTATACATTAGCTTTTGTGAAGGTGGGACTGGGAGGTCGCCTTGTTGCTTACTTGTGTGCGGGTTTAGATTGAGCTTTTTTCTCGTGAGCATTTGTTGTCCTCATATCTTGTGTTATTTTTAGACTAGGCCTTTCTGTACCACGTTTGCTGGCTGGAGCGAGTGTATTGTTCCCCCCTTTGTATTTGGTCTTGCAGCGAATGTTTTGTCGATTGCAATGTTTCTCTGGGAGTCTCTTGGAGTAGAGCTGCTGATGTGTATCATTTCACCGCTTACTTTTGGTTGAGATTTTGCATCTATTTTTTGCATTAAACCTTGACTGAGCACGGGATGGTTGCACTTCTGCCATTAGCATCATGATTGACGACCGTGTTTTGTATCATGTGCAGATTCGTCAACATGTATGCTCCAGATTCTCAACAGATGGGCTACACTGATGTCATCCAGCAGCGCAGCAATGACAAGGGCTGCTTGTACTCATGGTATGAGAATGTTTTGCAGAGAATATTTGCGGATTCTTCCTTGAGATGTACTGAACAGGAAAATGAATTTGCGCATGCATGTACTGAGAAATGTGTTGCTCTATGAAACCGCACGTAGCACACACAGAAGAAGGATAAACAAACAGGTTGTTAAGTTTATGTCCATATTTCATCTCCTAAAGTTCCGCTCACTGACAAGCTTTATAGGCAGAAGTGCGATTCCGGACTCTATTTTAACTCCCGGGTTTTTTATCTGCTGAAATAAATTGTACAGCGTCTTCACGCTCTGCTGCTGTTGTTTCTGCTACGAGAGTTGCGAATGCTGTCTGGACATGCTCTGCTGCTGCTGCACTAATGGTAGTAACTAAGAAGCGGCGCAATATGCCGTTCACGGGAGTAACGTGAAGTGCAGGACGGGCGGGGCGCGACAACATTCGGCAGTGCAGTGATTCTCTGTAGAATAAAAATGCTCTGCAAACGTGTACGTGTGCAGCAGAGAGCTCATGGGGTTGGGGGCTTGTACAAGGCAAAAAGAAAAAAAGAAAAACAAAGAGTGAGGGGGATCATGTAGATTTGGAAAAACCGGTAAGTAAGTATGTGCACACTTTCTTTGTACACTTACAAACTGGCGAAGCAACTCCGCGTTGTTCCAATAAATATTTCAAAGTGTTAGGGAGGGTTAGAGGTACTGGGCTACCAACGATCGTTGGCAGCAACAACGAAGGTAGGAGGGGGGAGGCCGGAACAAAAGGGAGCTTCATCGCTATGCTATAGTTATACATGTGTTTTGTGTATTTGCGGTGTTTTGGTTTTGTTTTTTTTGTGTTGTGTGTTTCTTGCAATGCTTCTTCTGTAACCATGTCTCAAGTCTCCATTCTAGTTTATACTTTTTTTGTTTTTCACCTAATGTTCTGTATTCTCCAACATTTTGCCATTCTTCACAACGATGATCTGTTTTAAAGGAATGAAATGTCCCCGATAGTGTTTATCTCCAGGGGAAAGAAATTTTTTTAATTTGACACAACTACATATTAAAGCTTATATTGAAATCTAGAGCTTTGAAAAATTGTAGTTTCTTGCTTGATTCCCAATGATACTCCCAATGTTAAAGCTCGGATTGAAATCCAGAGCTTCGAAAAAATTGTAGATTTTTGCTTGATTCCCAATGATGCTCCCAATGTGTTCTCTGGCCAAAGTTCGTAACATGTGCCTCAATCTGTTCCTAATAGCTACCTCTCTTTATCCCCCTATCATGTTTCTCATGTACTTGACTTCCCTCATCCTATACAGGTGTGCCAAGGGAAAGTACCTCTACAAGCCATTCTATTTTGTGAAGTGAGAAATCATTCCAAAAAAATATCTTCATGAACTAATCAACATATCTTCATAAAAACTGAAACCAAAAAAAAACTGTGGCTGCCATTGCCCCTACCCCCCCCCCTCAACAAAATGAACACAACTAACAATAGTTACTCCCGCATGCATATGTTAAATAAATGTAGACAATAGCAATTTGCATTAGTCCATACATTTTATAATACATCACAACAAATTTGGCCAAACCATAGCAAAAAGATTCGAACATGCACCTGACTATGTGGCAACCCACTTTGAACAAACTCCAGTTGTAGAGTAAATATGCTCCCCACCACACCCCTCTTCTGCAAACCAGCGCTGATGAATGGTTGTAGTCCTTTGTGCAAACGTTGGAATGCAACCTTATGATCGAACACCTGGTCTTGAAAAAACATGTGTGATCTTTACATATAATCCACGCAACCTTATGATTGAACTTGAAAAAATATGTGTGGTCTTTACATATAATCCAAATGATTATTTTTTTAATGTATGATTATGTGCATGGGATGAAAAGAAAAGGCACAGTGGCATATGTAGTCGTGTTTGATTATGGGAAATATCAAGCACATTAAATGTGTAGACATGTTTGGTTATTGAAGACAACGAGCCCATTGTAATGCACATACTTGGGTAGATTTAAAGGTGGTTTTAACTACTTTTCAGAGTACCAATATAAGCAAAATGCAAATAAAAAATTGATTGTTTGATTATGGGGGTATTGGCACATTAAAGGACATGAAACTGTTCAGTAATAAACCTTGCACCGAACAAGCATACAATGCACAGGGATTAGCAAAAGATATATTTTCTTTGAATCTTTCAAGGCACCACCTTTATTAGCTCCAAAGGAGAGTGCCTAAAGATTCCTACTATGCATCAAAATTGAGCATTCCTTCCCAAAAAGAAAAAGATATGCACAAATCAAAGTCTAAATTGTAATAAAGCTTCTGTCAAATGAGTACATCATTTTCTATTTTTAATTGGAGCTCCAAATATGTCCTTTCTACAAGCTAGGGTAGAAGAATAGTTTCAACTATGCTTAAAATTCTTAGATCTTAATGTTGTAGAGTTGAAGAATTATGATCTACCAGTGACAATAGAACATGTAATGAACAATAGTCCAAGTTTGATACTTTATTTGTAGAAAGTAAGTTTCAAAGAGAAAGTAGAGCAAATAGAAAAGGAAAAATGAAGTTCAAAAGCAGATTTGCAAAAGGTGAAAGTAGAGCATGTAAAAGAACAAAAATTGGGTTCAAAAGTAAATTTGCAAAAGGTGAAAGTAGAGCATGTAGAAGAGGGATCGACATTAAACATACAAGTTGAAATTATAGATCAAATTTACAATCAAAGGTTCCAAAAATATCTAGATTATTGTTGGATCCAAAAATCTATAATTTGAAATGTTGCATCAAGAAGCTTCAAAAGAGCTAGAGATCAGCTAAGTCATATCAATTGCTCCCTACACATTTCTCCCCACTACATGCATAGCAATAGAAGATGTTGATTTAAATTGGGATGATTTTGTAGAATTTTACAAGATATTATATTTTACTATAGCAATCCATGAACATGTTATAACAAAAAATTTAGATTTATTACAATTTTTTTATTTTAAAATTGTTTAAGGGGGAAAAAAGGCATACCCCTAGTGGGGTCAAAACGCACTCCACCAAGTTGTTGGAAGCTGGGACTTGGAAGAAATAATCAATCATAAACTTGATAGTCCTTCATAGGAAATGAAGCAGCATGTTGTATTTGCAAGTAACAGACCTTACAACTAACAAGGAAAATCTTCCCTTTACTCTTGACCCATAAAGCAAAAGATTTGCACCACAATTAATTCAAATGCTTTCAAAAACTAGAAGAGGCATGTGGATAGATAAAACGTTAGAAGTAGCAATGGGTGTTATTGAGAGAGGGACACATTCCCTAAGGAGGGCCAGTGGGTCATGGAACCTCCCAATGAGCTCCCTTGTTGACCATTTAAATGGAAAAATCAAATCCAAGAAGATGAGGCTAGGAGGTGTGCTTATAGAAGAAGAATATGCAGTAATGATTACATGAACATTAACAATGTAAAAATGTGGATTGTCCATTAGCCTACAATAATTAAAGATAGTTTCACAGCTAACATAGACAAGGGCTATACCATTCCGAGATGTAATACCATGCAATAGTTGGTGGTATTAGTTCAAGCACAAACATCCAAAAGTCAACATATGACAAGCAGAAGCATTAGAAGTTTGCAAAGCATAGGGGCTAATACCTACTTCATGTAACTTTTTTTACACAATTTACAATCATTATACAACCAATACAATTATAATTTTGATCATATACAAAACTCATATGAAATAGGGATTCAAACTAATAGACAGTTTGGAGCAAAAGTTTTGGCTAGGAAAAGGTCTAATGTAGTTTACATCATCATCCCAAAATCTCAAGAATAGTTACTTATAAATTGTGTAATCAATGTTACAAGGGGTGTTTTACCTAGTTTTTACATCTTTAGAGGTGAGAGACCAAGGGATGATTACATTAAATTATACAAATCAGGTACTTGTATGGCAATGCAAAAAAACATGGATGATTACTTTCCTGTTTAAAACATTTTTGTCTTTCTTTAACAAGTTAGTTCTAGGTGGAATGTCCCTTAGCAACTGACATTTATTAATTATGGATGGACATGGTAGCCATGTTACCCTAGAAGTAATAGAACAAGCATAAGAACTTGGGTTAGACATGATCATAATGCCATCGCACACATCACATACATTACAACCATTAGATGAATCTTGTTTCAAACCATTTAAAATAACATTCAAAAAGGTCAAGGATGCAACTATGTTTAGAAATAATCGCATGGAACTGAACAAAATAACCTTAGCTAAATGGGTAGATCAGGCCTTAGAATAATCACTCACAAAACAAAACATCAAGTCTTGGTTTAAGAGTCTGGGTATATGCCCTTTGAACCCAAAGGCAATGGATAACAAAACTAGACCATTAGAGGTTTACACTGTAGCAAACATGAGCAATGCAACGAATGAAGAAGATTACATATTAAAGGAGAAAGCTAATAATGATCCTCAATGGGGGGAGGAATCTATTATTGTAGAACTTCTCCATATATCTAAAACATACCAACATCCAAGATTTAAAGATCTACCTATCTATAGGTCACAAAATGACCAACGTTATTATGTAAATTATATGCCCCATAGCCCTATAGTGATAGATCAATAGCCAATAAAGATTGATGGAGTGAAAACACACTAAGGTGTAGTTCTTTTTGGCACATGTGGAGTTCATACTAGTGTTAAAATAAAAGTCCATATACATTATAACAAAATGCATTATATTACACATATCATATGGCAAGGCTAAATGATTTTCAAAAAAAAAATTAGACTTTGTCAATGATAGATAATTATATCAAAAATTTATATTTCAAAAATAAGAAGTTGAATTACTAATTCAAATGAATAAAAGACTTTATAAAAAATCCATATTTCAACGTATATATGAATTTATGATTTTCAAAAATTTTCAAAATAGTCTTCCTTTGTATCAATGGTATCACACTACTTTCCATGTCAAAAAAAATCACTCAACTAAACATTTTAGTACATATGTTGAGTCCATAATCATATGATATGGATCGTGACACATTTTTTAACACTTCAAAAGTCCAATATGTTATGGTAACTCAAAATCCATTTTTAAAATTCATATGATGTGATCACTTCATATATTATATTATTTTGTTGAGTCATTTTCACATCTTATTCATTTAATTTTTGTTCCATGACCAATAATCAAGTTGTGACAAAATTATGTAGTCACCCATAGTGTGCTTTCACCCAATGTTGTAAACTTTGATGAGGGTAGCTTTGAAAATACTCAAAAGTTGTTGCAGGAAACTCAAATGTCTCTAAATGTGACCCAAGAATCCATGAGGGTACATAACCTAATGTTGCTATTTGATTTACTTGTAAAACACACCAAAGGAGAAAAACCATTAATCGATTATTCTCAATCACATGTAATGATTAGTTCTAAATACCTAAACATCCTAAGGAGAAAAACAATGGAAAAGGCAGTTGTAGAAGAAATTAGAGTAGGCAAATTAGGAGAAGGAAGACAAGCAAGCCAAATGAACAACAAAATTGGGTTCTACAATCGAACAAATAACTCAAAAAATTACTAAGAAGCGTGTTAGAGCATAGTTCATTACAACTTGGACTCTAATACCTATTACTAAAGTGAGTGACCGCTTTCACCATGATTTCCAAGCAAGTCTTCGAACACATTCATAGAATTACATGGGGGTGAATCTAGGCTACACAACATGGGTTCAACAACAATCAAGGTTGTAGGCACAGGTTAAGCAACAAGCACGAGGGTGCCAAACATTAAGATTGTTACTTTCCAATGATTGAAGAACAAGGAAATAATTGGCCAAATGTTGAGGGAAGGTAGTGCAACAAGCACCAAATGAAGAAAATGTAACAACAAAACAATGGATGAAAGAAGGTAGCAACAGCTGAAAAAAAGGTCAAGGGAGGAAATGTATCAAATGAAAAAAACATTATAAAATCAAGCTAGGTCAAGGGAGGAATAGTAATAAATGAAGAGAATAACTATAAAATTGAATTGGGTTGAGTTGGGTCAAAAGAGGAATAACAACAAATGACAAAAGAGCACCTATAAATGAAAGTAACTTATTCCAAGTTAAAATACATAAATAATTTTATTTAAGAAGAGTAAAAAAACAAAGGCAAAACTTTATTACAAGTTTTGATACACTTTTTAATCTCTCTAGTTAGCTAATAAAATTATAATTAGAAAGTTATAATGAATAAAGATTCAAGAGTCATAACTATTAGGACCTACAATAATATAATGAATGGGGGAAAGGCAAAAAAACACATATTTTGATCAAAGTTACTAAAATAAATCATCATCTATTTTTCACATGTAATAATAATAGGTGTGCATGCAAGGTTTTAAACACATGAAAAAAAAAACACAAATTTTCAAGATCTAAAATAATCTAATACACACTTATTCACCGACCTGGTATTACACATCAGAACACGGATACCATGTCGCAAAAACCCTTCATTACCTCTGAAGATTTCTCAAAAGCCAGGTAAGACTTCAACCAAATTCCAATAGTATATGTATCTTATGCATCTAGTTATTTTGCACTACTGCAATATAACTTGGTTGAGCATCCCATTGTGGATATATGGGAGGACTTGGACGCTCTAAGGTTACATCAACATACAACAGCATCGCATACAACAACGGTCCAAACGCTACTCATGGAGGGACAATCACCTCATCCAATGTTTACCACAAGGTGACAAAATGGTTCTTCCACCACATAAACGGCTTGGTTTTATTCAGAAGGTACATTCAGAGCTTGGACATTTTGGAGTTAAGCGTACTTATAGCCTTCTCACTCCTCATTACCATTGGAGAGGTATGTATGCTCAAGTTCGAGATGTCATTACTAGGTGTGAACAATGTGATAGAGTGAGAACTTCCTTTTCCTCTCAACAACTCACATTTTCTCCACTCCCTATTCAGGGCATGTTCTATCGCTGGTCATGTGATTTAGCTGGAGAATTACCATAGACCTCCAAGGGTAATGTTTACATCATGATTATGATTGAGCATTTTTCAAAGTGGGTCGAGTTTGTTGCATTGTCAAACAAATCATCATACAACACCAAGCAAGTTTTCTTACAACAGGTCCTAAGTAGGTTTGGGGCTTGTGTCGAATGCTTTATTGATCAAGGATCAAAATTCAGAGAAGGATTCCAAGACCTATTTGATCATGCTTTCATTGACCATCATCGGACTTCAAGGGATCATCCCCAAGCTGATGGCCTTGCAGAGAAGATGGTTCAGACATGCAAAAAGGGACTTCAAAAGATTTACCTCACTGGGAACAAAGAGGATTGGGACTTGGCCCTACCTTACATTGCCATGGGTTACAAGATGTCCAAACACGCTTCTTTGTTTCATTTATCTCCTTACTTTCTACTTTTTGGGAGACATCCCATTCCACCCTCTTCCATTGCCACTCAAATGGACTAGGTTGTGGACTTGGATTCCTTAACCACTTGGGCTAAGGTCATTGCAGAGAGGGCTGCTCTATTCAGGAGGGTTATGCCCATGGCCAAGGAGAACTTGTCCATTGCACAACATTGAGATACCTTACGATATCCACAGACACAAGGTGGCAATTACAAACCTAAGGTGAGACAATTTGATGTTGGTGATTTTGTGTATCTCTAGTGACAACCTAATGATATTCTAGACACTTCTTCCAGTCGTGCTATCTTGAAGATTATGGCAATCAGGCCTTCAAGTGTGTTGGAATTGCAAGGAGTTGACGAACGCACAATTCAGGATCACTCCAAAAATTGTGCGCCTTGCCATCTGTCGAACTTAAATCTTACCATCATCACATCGATTTGGATCCCTCCACTTGACTATCCATGTCATGTATGTCAAAGGATAGACGATGCTGATCAGATACTATTTCGCAATAATTGTAATGGTGGATACCATTTATTTTACCTCAAGCCAAAGTTCACTCAAGTTTTCGTCAGGATTTGGTATTCTTCATCATGTTTTCTTACAGCACCTTGATTTTTACTCAAACCATGCCACGTTTTTCCCAACTTGGGTCTAGGGGGGAATACATGAGAATTTCATCTCAGCCTCCTATTGGGCATTGTATATATATGCGCGTGCATCTTTTTTTAGTTGATTAATTTCTACCTTTGACTAGTTTTAATCTTTTTGTTTAGTAGAGTTTACTATGGATTTACACCCTTACAAAATCGTACGTTACGACACTACACGTCACAACAACTATCATACCCATATATGGCCTCATACATAACGGTCAATTACAGGCATGCCAATCATGCCTTTTAAGGTTAATGTATGCTCTTAGGGTTAATGTACATTCTTAGGTTACTGTACACTATTAAGTGTTTTAGGATTATGGCTTGTTTAGGGTTTCAGCTTGTTGGCGGCTATATAAAAAACCAAGTTCTTTCCTTCTCTTGTTAGTTTTTCTAAAATTCCTCTATCAAAGAAAGTTTCCTCCATAGTTAGACTAGATTTCTAGATGCTCACAACGGCTATTACACGGCCATTATTTACGTACACTACATTTTCTTTCCTTCTTTGCAATTTAATACATGAAATTTTCATTTTAGCGTCCTCTTGTGCATTGTATATATATGTGTGTGCATCTTGTTTTAGTTGATTAGTTTCTACCTTTGACTAGTTTTAATTTTTTTGTTTAGTAGAGTTTACTATGGATTTACACCCTTACGACACCGTACGTCACAACACTACATGTCATGACATATTTCAGATTCCTATTATTTATTAAGATATTATCAAAATAATATTTTTATGTGTTAGAAATTGATAATTACATAGCCTATTATAAATAAAAAAGACTTTCTTCACAAACAAAAAAATATTCCATAAGGAGCTTATTTTTCATATTTTACACAAGTTTTTTGGTTAGAACTTGTTGTTTTAACATTACTTGTTACTGTTATATTTTTATTTGAAAAATTCACCATACAATTCCAATTTTATGCCCCAAAGTTCAAAAGTCCTTTACAAAATCAAATGGGTGGAACATTTTCACACAAAAACACTCTAAATAATGACATTATCACATAGTCAATTTGATTTAGATTTTTGCAATATTATGTTTGAAATATATATGACTTTGTTATATGAAATCCATAAAGCAGTTTTGTGATGCCTTGTTGAAAAAATTTCCATGACTGTTAATGTGAAGAATTTTTTTTTTTGCATGGCAACTATGTATTAGTTATGGTTTAATCAACTTTTACATGGGCTTTGGATGTTGGTGATGATTTTACATGCAAGGTAATTGATTAAAGAAGGAAATAGGCTAGGTAGAAATCATGGATGTTATTTAAAATGGTCAAAAGCTCTGAGGATGTTGGTCTAGTCCTTAATTTTTTTAAAAATTGGACATGAGATTGAAATTCAAGTTGTGAACCAACTTTTGTTTTTCTTCATGACCTTATTTGTTAACATAAGAGAAAATGAATATAAAGAGGTGTGTTGTGCGAACATTACATGTGATCGAATTCCTTGAATTCAATGGGTATGTCACTAGAGTTGAAAACCATGGTTGAATTCCATTATATACTTTTGGGTATTATGTTAGATGATTGTTTGGTTTGGGTGTTCTAAATGTGTTAACATGATTGTTCTATAAGAGCTAGAAATGTTTGATGTGTGATAAAAAGAAATCCAATTTATTACACATGAGGTGGTTGCAATGGATGTAATTCATGGAATGAACATTTTTGTTTGCAATGCATCAATAGTGAAATTTTATTTCCCACTTGGTTATCACTTGTTTAGTTTTCTAAAAAAAATTCAATTCAAAGTCATGTGGGGCTTCTATTAACCACTATGGATTTTTTTTTCCATAGGCGAGAAATTGAAAGCTAACATTTTTATAAATAAAAATTTGAAAAAGCTCAAATAAATAAATTTGTGACCATCTCAGCAAATAACAAGCTATAAAATTTGAAATGGATTTTATGATCATTTCAACAATAGTTGAAGGTTATTTAAAGTTTAGTTAAATTGGTGGCAATGTCACAATGTCCATTAAAATTATTAATTTGTAGTTAACTTCAAGTCCATTTGATTTGGTCACAAAGTGAAAACACACAACAATGAGGGCCAAGATTGTTGTCACATTGTATTGTTTTTCAAGGGTACCCGTGTTTGAATTTCAACCACGTCATTATTAAGAAGGATTTTCATAATTTTTTGCATGTTATGATAAATCAAAACACAAAGAAATCAAATGTCAAGAAAATTACATTTTTTTCTTTTTTATTGCATTTGATGTGATGTTAGAATATATTTGTGCAAAAAAATGTACGTAATTTTTATGAAATTTGTAATAACTACTAAACCTTGTGATTTCATTTGATTGGAATAGGTTTGTGAGTCATATGAATAATTTGATAATTATCATATCACAAATGGGTTTTTTAAGGCAATGACCATAAGTATGTGGTAAATTAAAATTTTGACAAAAAATCATTTACAAATGGAAGATAATAAGAATTGTGAGGTGGACCATTTTTTTGAATTCCATTTGAAATGTTTTTTGGGTGATTGATTCAAACAAAAAACTAGTGTAGTTTTAAACAAGAAACAAATTCTATTATATTGCATATACCATAAATATATTCATTATTCCTTGAATTTATTTTTTAATTTTTTCCCTAATACTATTAGATTACTTTAATTTTATGAAAATCCAAATGTAAAGTTCAAACACCAAAAATGAAACCCAAAGTTGAATGTAACACATTATGGAAGTCTATACTTTTGACATATGTCATGAAAGTGACCAAGTTGGCACCCTTGTAATGTGTTTTCATTGGACATTGTCACATGTGTCCATTTGAATCCTTATTTTTGTAATTAACTAAAAGTTCATTTGAATCTATTAGATTATAACAAAGTTCTTTCTTTTAGGGTTCTGATGTAACATATTATTCTTCCATGGAAATTTGAGGAAACAAATAATATCATAATGCATTTGAATCATCCTAAGTGATTTTAATAATTGTATGAACTTTAAATGTAAGCTTGCATATGTCAATTCAATTATAATTCTTGGAGGAAATCCATGTTGTTTTTACCTAATGTCCAATAGGTTCTATTGCCTAGATAATTGAAATCAAGTTTTATTATTGTTAAATTACTTTATGTATATATATATATATATGATTACCTTCAACTTTTATCATGTGGCAGAAGTATGTAACATATGTGCCACCTTGGTAACTTAGTTCAATAACATGGAAGGTAATGGTGTAACCAAAAAGGAAGGCTCATAGAACACCCTCACAACTACTGTTGAATTCCCTTTGACAAAATGTGGGTGATTCCCCTTTTGTTTGGTATAGACAGACTTACAATTTCCTAATCAAAGTCCACATCTTCTGCACCCTTAGCTTTGCTTATTCTCCAAGGGAAGGCGCACATCCACTACCTCCAAAGGCACATTACCAGAATTCCTACTCACATCACTTTGACGCACACCTCTACAAACTCAGAGCACCTTCTGTCCCTCTCACGCTTCCATACCTAATCTTCCTTTGTTCTCCTATCCTCAGATCAAGGAGCTACCTTCCTGCAGTTGCTAATGCAGCGGAAGATCATCAGCAACCAGCAATCCTCTAGGCTCTCCTAAAATTTCCCAAAAATCTCTCTAGCTCTCTGTTCTACCTCCCAAAAAAAAAACTCCTACCTCCTCTCTGTACAATTTCTCCACTCACTAGCACATTCTATTCCTGCCAAACGCTCAGGACCCGACCTGCATTGCGCTCCCCTCCTCTTCCTCCTTCCTGCTTGCCTTCCCCATCATGCCGTTCAGCTTAGTCCTTCCTGCAATTTTTCGGCCCATCAATGCACCACCACATCTCCTCATCATTCGCAACGCCATTGCCTTGTACACCCTCCTTCACACCCCAAACACAGACCTTCCATGCATCCCCATGCAGCCGTCATGGGGAGTTATTCGCCGCCAAAATCAGGACAGCTGATTATACTCATGGCAAAGCCCAAGTCCTTAATGTGTTCACACTGTGAGCCACCCGTTTTCACGTTACAATGGATCATTGTAGTGTTTGCTTGTGTGGTTTAAAAGCACACTAAAGGTGAGCCACTTTTCATTAAAAAAGTCAATGTATTTAACAAATCTTGTGGTACATAGTAAGCCAAAATCTTGATGACATCATGTTCGGCTATCTTAAACACAAGCAAAAACCTTTAAAATTTGCATGACAACATTTTGAAACTCAATTTGCATTTTGAGTCAAAATTAATTTTGATCCAATGGTTAGATGAAGAGGATTGGATAAAATCAATGTACATAGAATATATAACTTACATTTGCAACAACCATAAAGCCTCATATTTGTGGTACATGAAACATTCCCAATTTTTTTAAAAAGGTCCCAAATTTAATTGATATATATCAATGTCATTCCCCACAAAACATTTCAACAAAAAAATCCACCCACAACCCTAGTTTTGAAGTATATATGTAATTTTTCAAACTCTATGATAGGTATTATTTTATCACATATATATTCCATATGTCCAAAATTTTCAAGGTTTGTGGTTTTTAAAAAATTATTAATTTAAATTTAAAACTAATCAAATATATTTATAACAAGCAAAAAAATCCAATATGTGATCTCCATATGTTACCCAAAAAACTAAATACATAAATATTGTATTCAAATGAAAACAATTTTTGGGGGGGTTTAGTATGTTTATGCCTTGTGAAAATTAAATTCTTCTTGAGATTTCAAGCCAGACATCTTAAAATACATATTGGGGAAAGGTCATTTGAATCTTTAAAGCCATTTTTTGTCAAGACTTTAAAGGAGATAACTACATGTTGCATCTACCATGTAGAGTTCAATTAATGCACGGCTTGCATTTTGCAATGAGGACAAAAAATATTATCCATAACAAACAAATGTGTGACTATCACTATGATGGTGTATGTGGTCATTTTGGGTAGCCATGTCAAGCTTCAATTATTGTATACATGGTATTATTAATATGTGGGAAATTATAATGTGCCAAAATGTGACTATCAATAATGGTGCAAGCATAGTTGTTTTTTTGGCAACTACCCAAGGTGTGGGGTGTAGAAAAAGGTCCTTGTGTCCAAAAGAGTTTACTACATAATATTTTGATGTAATCCAATGGTTGCCATTTTTCTTTGGAAAACAATATGGCCAAAAATAATTAACCACTTAAGAAGTTGACCTTGGCATACAAGAGCATGATGGGAAGATAAACATTTCAAACATTAAACCAAACATTTCACAATTAACATTGTGATGTCTATGGTTGACTTTGGAGAAAACTATAGATTTGATGGTTAGAATGATATGCAAAGTATGCATTAGTATACTTACCAAATTTCCATTTTGGTCCACATTTGTTTTCACCACAACCCTACACTAAATCCATATGATGAAGATTTAAAGATTCTTATTGATACCATTTTTATATTTCAAATAACTGTAAGCATGATTCAAAAGTTGTGCAACATTGTTTCAAACTTCATCAACATTACACGGTGGAACAAGGATATACACTTAAATGGCATTGGGTGTGGAACAATGGGTGTGCATCCCAATTGAAGAATAACAAGCCATGGTATTTCATCTCTAGGTATCTGAATCTAATTGGAGGTTGTAAGATGTTATGGATTTTTTTGGAAGTAATCATGGCAAAGGACCCCAAGATAGGGGCAAGAGTCACAATCAAAAGATTTATTTATAGAAAAAAATTAATAGCCAAGGTAAAAAGTTGTAAAAAGTAAAAAAAAGTGGTTCAATTCTTACATGAGTGTGTGTCTAAGAAATTGAATTCGTTGTATTATGGTTATATGAAACCTCTTTGCATAATATTTTGACATGTCTTAAAGGTGAGGATGTGGATAGGGTGTTTTCATTGTTTATTTGTGATCCCATCATGAAAGGGACCATGAATATTAACTCAATTTGTGCATTCAACAAAAACAACCTACTTTAGTTGCTTGTCAAAGATATTTTTTTACAAGTGTTATTTAAATAGCCATTGGACAAAATGCCAAATGTTTAATGAACAAAGTAGTGGGTGTCAAAACAACTTTAGCCTTTTGATCCACAATATGTATGAGAACTAATGTATGATGGGTGGGACAGAAAGTGTCAATGGTACGTTTTTGCATTTATTTTTGTTTAAATGTTATGGTTAACTTGAATTAAGTTTTTTTCTTTCACACATTACTATTCATTGTTACAAATAAGTGATGAATTAATCATTGTATTTAAAATTGGGGAAAATAATCTACATGGGAAAAGGTAATAATGAAGGGGTGTCCTTTTGGTCGATTTTGTGTATTAAGCATTGCACAAGGTAAAATAACCTTTTACAAATCAATGGGGGTTTAGTTTTGACATTGGCAATGATTTTGGAGGTATTTTTTTTTATCAAAGATGAAGAAATAACAATAGGGTGAAAACATATTAGAAGTGAACCACTTTAGGCAAAAAATAATGGCACATAACAAATAGGACAATGTACAGTGAACTTTTCTTGGTGGAAGTTTTTTGACAATCTAAAATTCAAGTAATTTTTTTTGGAATGTGCATGACAACTTTTTGTAACTCAAAATTTATTTAAATCAAAAGTAACTTTGATTTAATGGTTAGATTAAGAGCATTGAATACATTCAATGTACACATCATATATAACAAGTAGTTTTTTGACAACCATAAGGTGTCATATTGGTGGGCATGTTCCATTAACAAGGGAAAAAGATGGAAAAATAAATTACACCCATCTCAAGGATCTTCCCCTCTTTCATTTGAGATGTTTCTTTCATTAAAATATTCAATAATAAATTTTTATGGCTTATTAGTTCATTGAAAAAACATTTTTTTGACTAAAGTGTTTAAACAAAAGTAATAATTTTCAAAATAATTAGTCAAGTATCATTTTCTTCTTTCACCTAAAATTTCGTGAAAAAATATCACTTGTAACTTCATTTTAAAAGTATATATTTATTTTTCAAACTTTGTGACAAGTATTATTTTGGTTCAAATATACTCATCACATAAAAAATATTCATCCTTAGCTGATTTTAAAAACAAATTTGATTAAGTGAAGTTCCAAACTTCTCAAATTTCCCCAAAGTTCACAATATTATCATTAAATTTGGTGTACACGTCTTCTCAATTTTTTCAAATTCAGAAACTATAGTCCATGACAACAATTTTGTGGGACTCTAATGTGTTTTCACTTAATACTTCTTATGTTTTGTTGAAGGATTCACATAAAGTGTAATTTTACTCTCATTTGGATCGGGCAATAAAGTTTCTATTGCTTCCCAAAAATCATCAACAAAGTGAAAATGATCCCATTCATGAACTACTAGGAAAGATTTTGCAAAACATAAATGAAGTTGTTGCTTCTTTAAAGTTAAAAGACTATTAAATTGACTAGAGTGTCTAGTCAGTTCTATTTATGGCTACCATATATATTTAGAAATGGATTACATTTTTTTGTTTTTGATGTGTATAGGCTATCATAGGTGATTATATCCCTTTAATTTGAAGTTTGTTATGTGGAATAAGTGAACATGTTGAACCATCTATCACATGAGGTTGTTGGCAATTGTGTATGATAACATTAGCTTTTGCTACATGGAAAATATGCAAGGATATTTTTCTTTGATAAAAAATGGATCTTATCAAGGTTTGAATCATGTTTCTAAAATCACCAATTTCAACTTTAGGTGACTATGTTTCATTACCTAAAAAAAGTATATACTTTTTTATGATTGGGTCAAGAGCTATTCACTTGCAATATCAAGGCCAAAAACTCCAAGAAGACTTTTGATACATCAAAAAACTTTTGTCTACATGAAAAATTGCATCCATGCATATCCTTTAAATTATCAAAATAGTACATCTATTTTTGGATATGTCTATTGAAAGTTCAAGGGATGACAAACATTTGGAAGGGATGGAACAATAAACTATTTGGCTACAATGTTAAATTTGGGTTTTATGAATACCTCAAGAAATCCTTTAGTAGGTACTAGACCTTGTGGTTGTACATTCCAATTCAACCCTAATTTATATATCATAAGCGATTTGTTAGTAGTTTATGAGTTTATCATCAATGTTAGTACCTATTGAAGTTATATATATTTTTGAAACATGAGATAGGGGAGACATTTAGTGTTAGATTTCTGAACTACCCATGTCAAACAAGCATTTTTTGAAGGAGAGAGGGGGGGGGGGGGGGGGGCAAGGGGTATTAGGTGAAAAAATTTGGTTTTTCCCCACCTTATTATTATCTAATTTTTTAATATGCACATATTTCAACCATTTTATATTTATTTGCATCTAATTTCAATACCTTATGTTCATTCTAATTTTAATTTTAATAAACCTAAAGCTCGAAAAGGTTAAGTAAACATGAAGGAATTTCATTATAACTTTGACATATGATATTTTCAGATGAAAAAATACAAAAGCTCATGAGTTTGAAAAGAACATTTGATATACACCTCATCAATATAATTCACATGTATACTCAACATGATTTTCACCACCCTTAAATCCAAAGCCCAATCATCGTCTTGACCTCCTAATGTTCCATTCCATTATTACTTCATTTATTATAATTATTTTATTTATTAAATTACTAATTAAACTTATTAGTATCAATTCATTTACTACCCTACTAATTGAACATATTAACAACTTATAATGCCTTTAATTTTTAATAGACACCTTATTTTTTTCTATTTTTTTAATACCAAGGATTAACACATACCTTATATTTAGTTATATTTTGATTTTTATAAGAAACATAATCCTATTATAGAACTAATTACATTATATTTTTAACCAAACAACCAATATATGGCACCTTATATTTTTATTCATGTATTTTGTAAACTAATTTGTTGTGTATGCTAGCGGGTAACAAAATTAAATTGGGGCATCGAATACATAAATTAAAGTGTGTAACTATTCAATATCCTTAGTTTACATTTTGCATATAACTTTTTGCACACATTAGGCGAAATGGGTTTTGGGTTTAGGGTTTAGGGTTATTTTGGTTTGGCAATAAACTCGTTTCAATTTTGTCTACAACTTTCAATCCAATTAATCTCAATGGATCAACATATGCTTCTTGGTGGCATGTCAATGGCCCAACTGAGATTCCAACATACCCAATTCCACCAACCTTGACCCAACTTTCAAGAGCACATCTGTAAAGTTGATGTGCAAGGCCAATTGCAAGGCTATTATATATAGCTTGCAACATCACAATCATGAGTGGTGGCATTCAACAAAGTTTCATGTGATTGATACATCGATTGTCAATTCATATATTATTTACAAGGCATAAATTGTTCATCTTGGCAAGCCCAATTCCTCAAAGGGTCACCTATTTAACGAGCTTTGTCCATGATTTTCTGAATTTTCCCATTAGGTTCATATGACCACATTATTCTACCTATTCTAAAAAAAGTTGGAAAGTTTGAAGACCCCAAATGATGTGAAAATCACAATTTTTTTTTTGACTACCTAGAATTACATCAGCCACACATTCAATTATGGGAAATTTCCATTCCAAAAGGATTTTTAATATACCTCTAGTTAATGCATGCACCCTCAAAGGGTCACTTAGTGTAAAGTTTGGGATCCAGGTGCATCAAACGATGCATGCCACCCTATATTAATTATAATCCATTATTTCAAATTATCATTTACCTTATATTACATATTGGTTTGTTTTTTTTATAACTCACACCAAGGCAAATTATTTTGTGTTCAACCATGAGATATATTGAGTGTTATTTGCATCCCACTTAAAATAAAAATACGTTTGGTGATGGGAATGGCTCCTTGCACTTTTACAAAGAACAATTGCCCAAGCTTACAAGCTAAATGTTCAGTCATAGGTGTAAAGTAACACAATTTTACCAAAATTATACCCAAGAATACAATGCAAGTGTTTGGTATAGGGTAAAAAACTGCACAATAAATCATTAGCCTACTTTAGTCCACCGAAAGATTTGTTTGGTAATGGAGGTGATTTAATACAAGATTAAAGATTAAAGATTTTGTGATATAAACAATTTTTTGAATGAACAAACAATACTTCAAGATTCAATGCATAGTAGCATATTTGCATTCCAACATAAAACACATTAATGAACCTAAAAAACATGCAACTTTACCCCCATTCTTAGCACATTGGATTCCCACCAAAACCATGCATTTGAATCACAAGTTAAAGCATAAAAGTAACATCCACTTGAGTAAAGTCTCAAGCTTCTCAAAATCTCTTCTCATTGTTTCAAGAAGGTTAAAACATTCTAAGGTTGTGTTAAATGAACTTCAATGTTTTCTAGAGTGAAGCCAACTCACAAGATTATGAAAAACAAAGTAGTTTACTAGATCAACCTATATAACAATCAATTGCAAAAATATAAAATTTCTATGTAGATAACTCTACCAAGAGAAGTACAACAAGTATCTATGTTACCATTGGATCCAAGGGCGTGTAGTCTCAAAAGTAGCAGAAATTTCAAGTTGATTTGGTTTTAACAAATTTGTGCATATTGCAACCAATCAAAATTTGAGATTCACACCTTTAGCTTGCACATCAACTATAAATGTTGATTTGGATTGGAATGATTTTGTAGATTTGTAAGCAATATTTTTGTTCTAATAAAGCTTTGGAAAGTTATGCATTCCTCACGCATCAATGACTGACCTATTTTTTGAAATCTTGGCATAGTTATAAGAGGTTAAACTTCATACCTCTTATAGGCCACAACTTGACACCACTAAGTTATTGGAGGCTAGGGCCAGGAAGTAGAAAGCTACCATGATGCCTAATATCCTTCGTAGGTAATGAAATGGATTGCAAGAACAAAGAACAATGGATAAGGAAAACACTCCACCTAAAACTACATAATCAAACAAATCAATCCATAAGAAGAAACAAGGTTCCTACTAGTCTTGGCTGGTTACCCATGTGGACTCAAATATCCAAAGCCTAATTCCTATTTTAAAAATTGGATTGAACTGAAATTGGGTTTGGATAATCAGTTCATATTTATAAAACCAAAACCAAACCCAATTCCCATTTCTAAAATTGGATCAAAGGGGGGCCATTTATGGAGTTGGATTGGAACCACCTTTGGTTGTGGCCTTGCAAGTGACCTAAACTGAACCTAAGGTCCAATTCCAAATTCATTTGAGAACTAAAATTGAACCCATATTATTTCAAACATCTGATTCCAATTTTAAAGTTTAAGGAGATTTTTTCTTCTTCATTTTTTGAGGAAACTTATATTAAAATGACTTTAAGGCACTAATCCGAACCTACATGTGTTGACCATTGTGCAAAAAAAAATTCTTGTTCAAGGGAGGTTTGGGATAATGGCATCTAAAGGGGTCCGATTTGATCCTTTGTTTTTAATTTTTAGTTTTTTGTAATTTACCAAACCTAAAATTCAAACTCGAGACTAATCAAAACTTGCCACACACTTTTCAATTTTTATCTTTTTTTGATATTTTTGGAGTGTTATATATATTTCAAATTTCTTGAACTTGAGGTGTGGGAAAGGGCAGTTTGGCACCAGTTTTAACCTACCAAGTGCCCATTGTGATTTTTCCAAAATAAAAAAATTGTAAATGTTGACCAATTGTTCGGTAACAAATAGCTCCAAACTTAGCAAGTTGTTCATCAATAAATAGCCCTTCACTAACACCTTGTCATGCTCTCATATTAAATTGGTCCCAAACCTAACTTTTAGGTTTGGTAAGTTACAAAAATATGAAAAATATAAATATAAATATGAATTGGACCCCCTTGAACATCCTTATCTTGAAGCTCCCTCACTATCTCTAAATATGAATTAGAATTGTAAAGTTTTCTTTACCTTTTGATGTTTGGATAAGATTTATTACTTTCACTTTTGATTTATATATCTCCACATATAGTCCAACTTTAGTAAATGTGGCCTTACATAATTATTTAAAAAAAAGATTATTTGAAATTTTCTCTTACCCCCCCCCCCTGAAAAAAAGAAAAAAGAATCAAGTTTAGAATAAAAATTATTTTTCCCAATAATTTCCCATTTTTTTGGTTAGAAAAGTCACTTGTTCAAGTGTTGTTTTGCTATTACAAATTCAATTAATTCAAATTGATGATATGTTATATAACAATGGCTATAAATATGCAACAAGTCATGAATGAATTATATGAATATTTTAGTTAGAAGATGAGGTACAAAAATACATTTTAATTCCCAAATAATCAAATCAATATAACCCAATGTTCATAAAGAATATTGTACATTATTGTTGTTATCCAAGGTTATACAAAATGAAACAAATGTGTTATACATGTTAAAAAGGTATATTTTCACCTTGGCTATAAATGTTTTGGCAAGAGTTTTCACACTTTTGAATGTTAAAAAGCTTTTAAGTTCAATGGTGAAAAATTCTCAAATCCCAACCCCTAATATTTAGAATGAAAGTTATTGTTGTATTATTCATGTTCGGTAATAGTACCTCCACTTCACATTTATTATTAAACCACTTATTGATTTTTCTTTGGATATATCAAACTTGGGGATGGATTCCATATATGATAATTGCAAAAAATGGTAGGCAAAGGAAATCTATTAAGTTTAAAGCATTAAATCAATGGTGTTCTTCAAAATCTAAAATCCAATGATTATCCAAGAGAGTGTGTTTGTGTGTGTGTGTGTGTGTATGTTTTCCTTCATTGCATGATACTTTTTTTTCCAACAAAATCTTGTCATATTTAGAGATGTTTGGAAAGGATTTCACCCTTTTGTAATGAGCTTTCAATTGTTTGTTTTGGAGCAGCTTTTCACCACATTTTGAGGCTAAACTCATAAGACTGAAAGAAGAAGAAAAAACACTGGGAAACTTTCAACATTCACCAATTCAAAGGCCAAAAATTTCAATCAATTTTTGCATACTATTATTGAATTTTATTTAGCTACTAATTTAGGTTTCTTCCTAGGTGGGACATCTTCAATTCATCTTCAAGTTCCACTTTTGGTTTTACTAGTTCCACTTGTGATCTGCATAGATGGTGGGAACATTATACTTATTATACCGAGTCAATTGGGAAACACTATAATTATGTGAATCAATGGTGTAAGGAACATTGTAGAAAATGTGAATCAAAAGTGGGGGAACAATCATCACCCATTCGAGTCTCAACTAGCCTTCATAGAACCTCTTACAACTTGACAAAATGGCATCTCATGCTACCATGCTCAACACATTCCTAGGTGGAACAATACATTTTTTAATGAGTAATTGAAAAATCCCAAGCATTGGACAAATATGGAACATTATTTTTCTTATTAGGTCAAATGGTGTTGTGTGCTTTCACAAGGTCCTATAGATGGGGACCCTTGTGACGCTAGCCCTATTCCACCAATCAAGGTGCCATCACTAAGGGACCAGAACCCTAAACTCTAAGGGTGCTCCATAGCAAGTAATTAAAAAACCTAAGCATTGGACAATATGGAATATTATTTATCTTATCATTCTTAATGATATTGGGCTCTTTCTTAAGGCCCCTTAGATGTGGACCCTTGTGAAGCTAACCCTATTCCACCACTTAAGGTGCCATCACTTAGGAATTAGACCCCTAAACCATAAACCCTAAGGATGTTCTATAGCAAGTAATTGAAAAGTCCAAGCATTAGATAATACATGATATTATTTAATTTATTATATTCAATGGTATTCAATGTTTTCTTAAGGTCCATTAGATGGGGACCCTTGTGGAGTAGGCCTATTCCATTGCTTAAGGTGCCATTAGTTAGGGTCTAAAACCCTAAACGTGAAGGGTGTTCCATAGCAAGTAATTGAAAAGTCCAAGCATTAGACAATACATGATATTATTTAATTTATTATATTCAATGGTATTCAATGTTTTCTTAAGGTCCATTAGATGGGGACCCTTGTGGAGTAGGCCTATTCCATTGCTTAAGGTGCCATTAGTTAAGGTCTAGAACCCTAAATGTGAAGGGTGTTCCATAGCAAGTAATTGAAAAACCCAAGCAAATATGGAGTATTGTTGATCTTATTACCTTTAATAGTATTGGGCTCTTTCTTAACACCTCTTGGTTGGGGACCCTTGTGAAAGTTGGCCCTATTCCATTGCTTAAGGTGCCATCACTTGGGGACTAGAACAATAAACCTTAAACCCTAAGGATGTTCAATCTCAAATAGTTGAAAAGCCCAAGCATTCAATGACATGCAATATTATTTATCTTATTTCGTTTAATGGCATTGGGCATTTTCTTAAGGCCCCTAAGATGAGGACCCTTGTGATGCAGGCCCTATTCCATCACCGAAGGTGCCAGCTCTTAGGGACTAGAACCCTAAATCCTAAAGCTGTTCAATAGCAAGTGATTGAAAGCCCAAGCATTAGAAAATATGGAATATTTATTTATCTTATTACGTTTAATGGTATTGGGTGCTTTCATAAGGCCCCTTTGATGGGGACCCCTGTGAGGCC
>Ga0116229_10001911_pt1 | contig 33367 bp, 25 predicted proteins | sample S1TSphgellanicum_3_FD_87313 | JGI IMG/M metagenome (GOLD analysis project Ga0116229, IMG submission 87313) | Host-associated microbial communities from peat moss isolated from Minnesota, USA - S1T2_Fc - Sphagnum magellanicum MG | ecosystem: Host-associated > Plants > Peat moss > Unclassified...
TTATACCTGCGGGTAAGTTTTTTTCACTTTTGAATGACCTCGAATCCAGGGTTTTGCTAAGGACACGTGGCTTAATAATGGAAGCGACAAGTCCCCTAGGCGTGACCGAATATAGACCCCTTACAGAAGTTACCATTTTACAATCGGGTTAAAGGTGACAGTAAACTCTTCCGGTAAATTTATAACCGTAATCGGTAAATAGCACCATTCCTAGACTGGGACTAAATTAGGGTTTGGCGCTCACTTGGAAAAGAGAGGTTGTTATCTTATTCCGTTTTCTGCTTCGTGGATTTGATTCATAATTTCGTGTGACTTCGACACTTTTTCTGACAGTCCCGAAAAGGTCGATGAGGGTGGGAACATCTTTGCGATTTGGACCGATTGAGCGAAAGGTGAGAGTTGCAAGTACTCTTGTTTTCTTTGGGTTTTTTTCTACTTTTTCATCCCTTCTTCCTTCCTACTTGTTGCGCGTCATGCTTCGCTTTCTTGTTGCCATTTCATTCATTGCTTCTTTCTGTATAGGTACCTGGGAGAGGAGGATCCACAATGAGAGTGCAAGTTTGCATGAGCTTGGTGTATTTTGGGGGCAATTCATCCGATGCATGTCATTCGCCTGTTGGAACTTTTGGTTGCAGTTGTGTTATCTGTGCGGTCATCGAAGGTTGTGAGCAGATCTTGAGGCACAAGACGGCCAGCCGCTAATGCTCTAGCATAAATTGAGTGCTATCTAAAGGGAATGAAAATGGTTTTTTGCTCTTACATGTTCAAGGTCTGTCACAATGACTAAGCAGTTCAGTGAGTGAGAAGCTAGTAACAGCGTTACAGCCGTATCTTCCTATGTCGGCGCTAACTATGTCCACAAATTGGAATTGCTTCGTATGATGCTGAATCGCAGTTAAGCGGAGAATCAGCAGGAGGAGTTCAGGATGATATGTTTTCGGACTCATTATGGAGTTAGGGTCTCTTTCCATTAGACTGCTGTGATCACAGTTACACACAGTGTGTTGTGATCACGGCAGCTTAATGGAAAGCCACTGAACATAGGACCTTGCTACAGGGACAGGAGCTTTACATTGGAGAGCTGCAAGTGCATTGAAAATATTTAGTCAATCATGTCACGAACTCTGGGAACACATATTCTGATGAAAAAGGGACAGATCTCATTTTATGGTGAGTCACAGTTTCACTCATAGCTCTCAGACCTCCTGCAATTTGTCACTGCTTGACCAGTAAAGTTGTGAGATGACTGTGAGCACAGTGAGCTGGAAAAACATAATCGAAAGTTGCTATCATCACAGCAGCCTAATGGAAAGATGTCCTTATTCTTCCTAAAAGATCCAAGTCTTTGGGGCAGGCCCCAAAAGCACTATTAGAGAGTCTGCTGGTGACTTAAGGATCGGTTCATGTGTATAGATTGAACCTTCCATGCCCTTCCATCAATGCAGGACAGTCAGAGTTTTAGTTGAAGGGGCAGGTTACATTCCTTGGCTGATGAACAATGATCTTCTGTTTTTTGCTTGCAGCAGTGATGAATGGTCAGAGATGCAGTGGAAGTTGGTCCCAAGCCGTTATTGAAATGACCAGCTTAAAGAGGGTTATTTTGGCCAATTGGTGATTGAATTTGTACAGCCAAATTGCAAACAGAATGATGAAAATATACTCAGTTGTTTGAAGAAGACTCCAAACCCTGCTGCAAAGGTGTAAGGAATTCCTAGTTTGCTATGTGAGTTGTTTCCATATACAGGATATGAGAGAGGGAGTAAGCATGCAGGAAAGGTGTTTGAAATCTTTGGAGAAGCAAAGCAATTTCGCACAGCAAACTGTTTCTTTATTTGTGGTCCAACTGTATTGATCTAGTTCAAAGACAAGATTTAGGGACTCTTAAAGATTATTGCCTGGAAGCTTTTGCATTTGCCATTAGGGGAGACAAATGCAGGTGTGCCACATTGCAGGGCAGATGTGTCAGTTTCTAAAGAGTCCTTGACAATCATGCAAGATGCTGAGGCTGGTCTTGCAGTTAAAGAGATAGAAAAGGTAATTCTGTTGCAAAGTGAAAAGTTGTTCAGGTAATTTTGTGAGTGCTAACAGAGATTATGACTGAATCTTCCAGTTGATCCAGACATGAGGAAGGATGCAGATACTAGTCACCTGATACCTTGTGGGTGATATGCACAAAGTTATGACAGCTCTCATTCTTGTCATATTTATATCGGTTTGGCCAGAGCTGACACAATGGTTATTTCAAGTATAATTGTTGAGTTCTTATCTGCAATCTCATCGATACACAGCACTTCTGTGAGGTAGGTTCTTGTTAGAGTGTAGCCATGTTTGCAGTTATGATCTTGTTGTTTGATTGGAAATCTTAATATCCCCAGTCTAAGATATTCTCATATATTCTACTCTACTGTTAGTATGGAGAATTTTTTATACTTACAGGGATCTGGAGCTTCAGCCATGATTGTATAGCCATGTTACCATTGCATGATGGGCATGATGGCCTATATTGTCAGTAGCATTTGACAAATGAGATGTGTAGAACAGGAAAAATTTGTGAAGTTAACAACTAAGAACAAAGTGAAAGGTGAGGGTTATTTGTACTTGCCTGCTGGAAACTTAGGAATGCTATTATGTGAGCATGAGTAGGAAAAATTATTTCATGGTATGTGCCATCCACATCAACAAATATTCCTTGACACATACTTTTTATATGGATGGAATATTCTCACGATAAGTAGAATATATTTTCACCTCGCATGGTATATTTGAATATTCCAGGTCATATTCAAACAATCTTACAGCTAGGCACTTGGAAGTTCATATGTGGATTGCAAACAATTCTTTATATCCAAAGTTTCATAGGACTTGCCAACATGCCTGAGGGTGAAAGTTATTCTAATTTGACAGAGCTGAAAAAATTATTGTATAATAATTTTGATCTTGAAACAATCTCAAATTAACTAACCCCAAAACAAGATCATCATACAAAAAGGATCATAATGCTACAGTCAATTTAAGCCTACCATTTCTTAATCATGTCTTTTTAGAGCCTAAGCACATTGTGAAAGCAGGAAGTCAAGGAGCTATATTGAGGAGATAAATGAAACAATACTGAACTCATCAATATTGAAAGAGAGGAAGTGCATTATCACTTGACACAACTCTAAAACAATGTGCAAACTATATTCTTAACAATTCTAATTTTCTACCTAATAGCCATCACAAGAGAACTCCAACCATGACTAGAGGGAATAACCAATAATCTTGCAAAAGTGACGTATTTGCCTATAAAGCAAAATAATTTGACTCTGCTCAGTACATCTGTAGAAGAGACTAGCAACAACAATGGAAACTCCAAACAATGTTGTACATATCATCAACTATTTATCACACAACTCCTCAAGAGTGGAATTTAGAAGTACTAAAATGTGCCATATCATTGTTTAGACTTGAAAGGAGGGGCAAATTTGGAAGTGTAACATTCTTTCTAAAGTAGAAAAAGAGGGTAGCTATATTTGTAATATTATTATGTGTGATACTAAATCAATTATTTGGTTGGGATTGCAAATAAACGCATCGCATTGTCACTTGATAAGGGGAAAACAACATTGGAAAATATGAGAAGTTCACAATACAATCATGAGAGTACCAAATGTGGGGAGGACTAGGCTCGAAAAGAACAATGATAGATAGGGATGCTATTTTGTGAGTGTGTGAGCGTGAGTGTGAGCAAGTGAACATGAACAAATCTTTTTTGGAATATTTTACTAACATTGACAAAATATTTGGAAAATATTATTTGAGGCATGGGATAGAATATTTGGTAACATGGAGGAAAATTTTGTCATGTGTTCATAGATGAAAGATATTCAAGGATGAAAATTTGGATGACAAATGAAAATGGATGAACTTTTTTATGTATGTTGACAATTGAACAAAAAATTGAATAAAAGAAAAAAGGTGCAAAAAATATATGTTGGTTTATTTTGAAAAAATTGAGACATGAAATGTTCAAGTCATAGTTAAAATCATACTTCATATTTACTTAATATGAAGTATATTAAGCTTTAAAGCATTTAAACCATATAAAATGTTAAACTAAATCCAATTCAATGACATATAAACCTATTGACCCACCAAGAGGTATGTGTCAATCCAACATTACATGTCCAAAAGGTGTGTGCCCATTAAAAATCAAAATAATATGAAGTAACCGATAACACTTTACATTGTTTCTAGCATTTAAAGTTGTTTTTTTTTATTCACTCTCTCAACTTCTTGCATTTAGGACCATTCTTGCTACTTATACAATCAAATTGCATTATTTCCACCCTCTATTATTAATTTGCATGATCTATACCTCAATTTGCATTCTCTCCACTTGTTCTGCTTAATTGCATCCTTTCTACCACTACCATGTGTTTACAATCGTTAAACCTTTGTTCTAGAATCACAAGAAGAAAATTGACACCAATTGTCACACCAAACACATTGGAATCTATGATTGAATATATATTAATCTCAAGTATATTAATTGGAATATGTGAGGTGAAAAAAAAAACTTGGGAATATCTAAGAGAAGACACCCGGTTAGTCCCCCTTTGGCATTTGCTAGAAATAAAAACATGGGGAACAAAATGGAAAGGGCAATTGACAAAATAGATGAATGGGCAACATGGTGATGGGCAAATGCCAAGATAGACAAAGGAAACCTTGCATTATTCAAATAAACTATAAACATTTCCAAGGAGGATATGGAAGACTACAATTAGGCAATGTTTACACATGCCATAAATTTTTTTCAAAATATTCATGAGTTTGAAAAAGTTGATTCCATAACATTTTTGCACAAGCTTACTGAACAATTTGTTGATAGAAGATTTGGTAACCCTTGGCAATTTGTTATCAATAAAATTCATGAAACCTTGAAGACAACTATATGCAACTCTAAGTAAGTGAGCATGGGTGCCACAAGAATTTAAGAACAAAATGTTAAAACATCATATGAATCGTTAAATGATAGGGCCAGCTTCAAAACCACAAGATGTGTATGATAATCGAAAACAATGATGTGTCGACAAATTAAAGAGGACCCAAAATCACATTGTTTGCATTAAATTGTGGTTCAATAAACATGTTAACATGAATATTTGTTCATAGTATGTGATCTCAAAAGGAAACATTTAGTTATGAAAAAATGAAATAAAATTAAGGTTGAACTTGAACATTGAAGTTGTTTGTTGAACAAATATGTTGTGATTCTTGAAATAAACAATCACTTAAATTAAAAAATTAGAACAGTAAATGATTATCATAAACAAACAATGAAATACATGATTTTGTGGTTATTCAAACACATGTAACTATTCTGCATTTGGAGTTGTTCTACCATGTCATTGACTATGCCACTTGGCATTCCAAAGGTCAAAATTGCAACAAATTAAATGCCTCCAATAAGTGTAATCTCCAATTCCAAGTTTTAGATTACACATCAGTTAAAATACTTATTTGTTAGATTGTTCACATAATTGTTTAATTGTTCTCACTATGTAATTAATGACCTTTTTTACACCCTAAATTCAAATGAAGTTTGGAAAATGTATTGAAGGTTTCACATTTGATATCAAGGTTGAAGTAAAAGTACAATGAAATATAGAAATCCCATTGGCTAGAGGGCCATATCTGGACACATGGCATGTAAACAAGAATCCCAACCAAAATGACATGAACCAACATCAAACCTAAAGGACAATCAAACATTCACAATTATTAATTACCCATAGAATGCATGACATGATTTGGAAACATATTTATTGGCTCTTGAGAAATTTCTAATTGTTCTACCATTTGTAAATGTTTTAATATCACCAATCCCATACAAATGGAAATTAAACAAAAAATAACCACAAAATCATGTATGTACAAGGCATCTTTTAACTAGTTGCAAGATTACAAGATATATGGGACAATGATAAAAATGTTTATCCCATAGTTTTTTATTAACTTGTGACAACCTCCTTGGGACAATCCATGGACAACACACTTGACCAATTGAAACTATAGAACGCAATTTCACTAATAGTGTGATTACTTGCTTGGATTTTAGATTAACTACAAAATAATCAAATCAATTTTGGAAAGAAAGTGGCTCAAAAATGCTTCCAACATTAAAGAAGATGCATATGAATTTCCAAAATTCGCTTACGGTAGAAAGATGGATCAACTAGTGTTGGCCAATAATATTACCACAAATAGGTGGAAGAGAATAGGTCCCCACCATGCCTGAAAAATGTAATGACAAATTCAAAAGGAGATGATGGATTGGGAGGACACCACATCGACAACTACACCAAACTCTGCAATTGGTTCCAATGAAATGAACAACCCACCAATGGCAATCAATTTGGCTTTGTATATTTGAAACAAAATCTCACAATGTTTTTGAAATTCAAAAGAACTGGAAAACTTGACAAAAGAAGAGTTTGGAGCAAATATGGGTAACAATGAACAATTTTGTGTATACAAAGAACTTTGAAGCTTTGATGTTCAAGGAAATAATTATTATGTCATGAAAATGTTTGTTGAATTGCAATCCGTTTCTCAATAGAATTAGGAATATCTTCATTATCAAGTGAGTACAATATAGGTGGAGAAAACAACTAATGGACAATTCATTGGTTTTGTGGAGTATGAGGATATTGGTTTGAATTTTGGGCATCACATTCTAAGATTATTGATAGTAGTGATAACCCAAATTTTGTGTTTGATTTCAATTATAATAATATAGGTAGCATATAAAATCAATGTTGTTATGTATGTGGAATAAAATTAAAGTGTTAGGGAAACAAAAAAACCAAAATAGCCTAGACGCAATGATGATATCAACATTTTGAGCCAATTAAAAAAATGATTACAATGTATTTTTAAAAACAATTCTTAAGCTAATTAGGCATCCAAAATTGAAGAAAAAGTTAATTATTTTAAAAAATTGAATAGGGTTTAAATAATAATAATAAAATATGGTGCAAAAAAATAATGAATTGTACTTGACAACAATGATATTGAATAGGAAAACCTGTTGAAATCGAAATAAAACTCAAGTGAGCAACAAGTGATACTGAAAGAAAATTTAAAATGCATTAATAAGTAAGGGGGACCATTGGGAACCCAAAAAAAGACGATTGAAAATAAGTTGAAACACTTGGGACCATTGCTAGATATGTTGAACTTGTATTATGTAAGATTTTTAAAAATAAATCACATGATGGACAATTGTAAGGTTCAAATAAAAGAACACACAAAACAATTTCATGATGTTTATCAAGTAGTGGTGTATTATATATAGAGATGGTAGTGAATCTGGAAAAATGTCCATTGAGAGGAAAAACTTGATCTATTTGATGGACTTGTAGTAAATGAAGAAGAAGTTAAAGGTCTTCATGAAATCATTGATTTATTGAAGATTTTATATTTGTTTTTTTAATTCATAAAAAATGCAAGTACATTCATTGAATCAATAGATGACTAATAATATGATGGTTCAAAATAACTCCTCAAATTGTTTGAATCTAGGGATTGATATTCCATTTTAATTATGTTTCAATTAACATCCCTATATTGAAATCATTTTTTATGTTTATTGTTTTGACCTTGCATCAAAAATGGTTATCATACTTTCTGTTCATTCTTTGCATATAATGAAGATGGCCATTTCAATTATCAACACTGGGGAGTTCAAAGCAAACATCACCACCAAAAGTGGATGGAATGTTAGGAGCATTCTCAATCCAAAATGTATTGTAATTCAATTCTTTCAACTCCAAGGTGGCATGGGGGGCAAAAGACATTACCTTAAGGCAATCCATGACACTAAGAAAATAAGGGGTGAACTTCAAAGCAACCTATCAAAAGGATTCAAACAAAACATGTTAGAATCATTGTGATTCAAAAGTAAAGAATTAAACAAGTGTACAAAGATTGGCAACATTCCTTCCTCATCAATTTAGGTCAACAATTAATTAATTAATGTCGCTCCGAATCACAAAACTACATTCATGAATGCAATTTTGTGATTTAGAACAAGATTAAATAGTTCATTGGTGACTTGAAAATCATTAGCAATGACATTAACAAAAAATGGAACAATGCCTAGCATCAAGACCATGTTTTGGGAATTTTTGGGGAGGTTTTCTCTAATGATATTGAATTTGTCAGTATTGAAAGTCCATTCCAATCCTTGTGTAGTACTGACTGAAGCATGGTAAACAAATCTAATAACATTGTTGTTGTCATCATATGCATTCTCCTTGGAAATGTGCACAATTCCAAACTATAAACAACAAGCTTTCCAAAACTTGCATAATTTGACGAGATGTCAACAACAACACATGTTGTCAAATATATAGGAATGATAATTTCATTTTCATCACCACTAGTTCACATCTTGCAAAGCCAAGAAACATTATGAATGAAGATAAATGGGCATATTTTACTAGGAGTTCAATTGTGTGAGTTTTCATGAAATGAAGTCACAAAGTAAGGTATTCTCTCCATTAATGGGCTAGTCTCTCATTAAAGCACTAGAAAAAAACCAAGCCTTTAATTTGAGTGACTAAATCCTGCAACATAGTAATAATGGGAGCAAGAAAAGAAGAACTACATGTGGTTTGTGGAAGCTGTGAATGGTAAGAAGTGGATCACCCACTTTAGCATCAGGTTTGAACATTGTTATAGTTATGTTTATGATATTTCTTGTAGAATTCTATTACTTGCTTTTTTGGAGAAAAAGGCAATTGTTGTTAACAAATTCATTAGTGAATCAAAGGATGATCACCCGTCTTCTTGTTGATCATCTTGACAAGGATCATCTTCATGTCCATGGAGCAATAAGAAGCTCACAATTAGGTCAAATTGCATTCATCCACCCAATTGCTACAATAATTTGTTGTAACAACCTCTTGGACAAAATTGTATCAAGTTGTTGCAAGCCCTAATTTCAACACTCTTTTGGCTTTTTACTTTAAACACCATCAAATCAAATCAAATCAATTGGGTGTTATCTTGGTGTTTTAGTTTACAATTTCATAAAAATTAAATAGAGGTGGATTGGGAGTTCTTGGAGAAGCAACAACAAGAAATGAGAAAAAAAAATCGTAAAAAAATAGGTTTGTAAAAGGAAAAAATGTCTTGGTCTAGTACCATGATGAAAGCAAAAGTTGGAATTGATGTGCAATGGCAAGAAAATCATTGCCAAATTCTTTGTTTTCTTTGTGTTCATCTTGTTTCACCTACTTGTTCACTTCCTTCCTTCCTTCCTTCCTTCCTTTCGCAATAGGGTGCAAACAAGATATCATGAATTCGATCCGCCCCCTTGGGTTACTACTTATTGAATGTTTATTTAAAAATATTCTTGGAATCTTTTGAACAAAATTCTTTTAAAAATTCTTGAAAATTTTGGTTGCACTAGTATGTTATGGTTTACATTAAAAATTTGCTAAAAATATGTCATTGTCAAAAAAATTCAAATCCATTTATAAGTCCTTTTACTATTTAAAAACATTGGTTACAATATTTTCAAAATGCTTTTGAATATTTTTCATTCATTATATCAATTTCAAAATTTTAGAATATATATACCAATACATTGAAAATAATATTATGTGAAAATAATTCCATTTGGAATTTTTTATTTTTTTCTAAAATGTTAGATACACAAAACTAAGCATTGGTTACAACTGCTTGTGTATGTGTTAGTGTGATTGCACCTGACAATCATAAGAATGTGATAGGTAGGTAAGTAGGAGATGGGGGTGACTAGGTGGGGCTAAAGACATGAACCTCCAATGGGACAAAATTAAATGCACAACCAAGTCTAATGACCTTGATTGGGACCTCAAATAAAGACAATTGACATAGTTTCACCACTACCTAAAACCTTTGGAAATTTCACAAAACCTCCTCCTTAACTAAGTTAGTTATTTCTCCATTATCACAATATTTTCATGTTTTCTAGCAATATGGAACCCTAGGTAGCTTGTGGGGAAAAAAAAAACAAGGGTAGTTTGGTTTTTAGGGGCAAAAGTTTGGGTAGATTGAAAAAAAAAGCATTTAGTCTTTGGATAGCCCAATTTTTTATATATTTGTGGATAGGTTGAAGCTCATTTGGGTCAACCACAAGATGAAATGAATTTAGCAATTTGGCTAAATAGCTAAAGGTCAAAATAACAATGTGGAGTTGGCAACTTGGAAACCTTAATTGGAGAATTGGGCTTCACAATTTGTCAAAATGAAGTTGGTAAACAAGACAAAGTGCACAGGTAGTGTGTTACAACCATGTGAGGACACATGAAGTGTTAGTTCACTCAAGATAACTTTTTTCTAAAATTCAAACCACCAAATTGAGCAATTCCATTGACTTGAAAAGAAAATCTTCAAGCCCAGACACAAGCCTATTCCACTGCACATTGAAAATAATGGTATCTTTCTACCATTTCCATAGGTCTTTTAAAATCATCACAAACTTATTAAATCGTATTACACATTTAAAAAACAAATTCAGACAATCAAATTTACAAATTTCATTGCCCATAACATTTTTCCTACACACAAACCTATTCAACATGCTTTGTATAATAATACATTAACAATATGACTCTTGTCTGGATACAGACAGGGTCAAAAAGTCAATTTGGCAAAAATAACTAAATAGTAATGTGAATTTGACAATTTGGCACAAAGCACTTGGGAATAAGTATATAGAATTGCCCATCACTAAACATGTAACTATACATAACACTTTTCAATATATTTTTCATTCCTTAACTAAATTGAACAATTTTTGAATCATTGGACGTGCAAATTGGAGGGCTACAAATATTTTTTTGAGTGTGAGAAGGAAAGGAGCAATACACAAAACAGAGGAAGCAAATGAGTGGTAGTTTGCTTCAAAACTTTTGAAAAAATAGCTCTAGACCCTTCTGTAGTTGTAGTTTCATATCTTCTGTTTTGAGTGATTTAAAACTTGATGAGTGCACCAACTAGGACTTTACAAAACTTCTTCATATTTCAAGAGGCAAAGATGCAACAATCAAAGATTTTAAACCCGAAATCTTAATTTATTTTAATTCACCCATCACCTAGCATTGAGCCCCCTTTACACCAAACACCCCATATCTTCCCCTTTCCTTTACCAAATTGAGCAATTTTTGCAAGGGTGGGAGCACTAGATGAAAGACTACAGATGTTCTTTGAGCTCCAGAAGAAACTGAACAATCTGTGAGGATTCATAAGTGTTTACTCACTGGCCTATCCACCCTAAAGTGAACTAATTGGCAAAATAATCGTGTAAACTGTATTTTGAACTTACTTATTGCAAAAGTTCACACTGACTTGGGTTGTGATTTTATGTTTTGATTTTGAACTAGTGCTACCTACCTACTTACCTACTGCTGTACTCCTGCAACTGGAATGAACGAATGAACCAAGCCATCTGACAATGCCTGCACGCTCGAAACCATTCAACACTCCAAAGAAACAAACAATGCAGTAAATAGACTATCGTGTTGTAGATAGTGTGCAGTAATTTCTCAGTAGCTCAAGACTGCATTTGTACCTGCAGCTTGTTGTTAATGAGAACCATGTACCGTCTAAATGTCATTGGAGTTTCAATCCAAGGGTTGGTTTGGTAATCCCACTCATGGAATGCTGGATGAGTAGACTGGATTCATTCTTTGATTGAGGCTTGGAATAGAGATAAACAGGTTGTAGAATCGGAGTTGGGCCTTGTAATAAGGGTTGATCATCCTAAAGTAATGGCTCATAAAAACAAAATGAAAATTACCTCAGTAAAAACTCATGGGGTTTAGGGATTTCACCACCCTCATCATCATCCGTTCAATATTTCTACCTTGAGACTACGCGATAGATAAAATTATTGATTTAAAAATGACTTCAAACTGTCAGAATTTCAGATTTTGAGACTTGGGTATCAGACTCCCACTTTTTGCATTGTTAAATATTGCAGCAATTTTGTGCAGAGCATGGGCGGGAAGCAGTGTTTGTTTTTCCAACAATTTTGTCATGCTGCATTTAGGCCTGAGTTTCACCCTCTCTCTAATCTCTGTTTGATCCCCCATTGAGTGGAGCTGGAGGGCAAGTAAAATTGGGTGCCAATCAATGAAACCGTATATCACTTCAGCATATTTGCACACTTTTAATCTGACAAAACTGTGGAAATTTTACTTCAATTTTTTTAATTTAATTTCCAATGACGAAAATTCAAAATTCCATATCTGCTATACCTCAGATCTAAGATTTACAAAATCACCTCCAAGAATCCCACTCGTCAAGGACTTGCCCCATTTCCCTAAAATATTTAGTTTTAATTTTGTTGCATTTTTTTGACAAAATTGTTTGATATTCAATAACTTTCCACTCTAGGTCTAAACACAGCCAAACCATGCCGATGCACCCTTACTCATTGAAAGCTTTCCATGATCCAAGCGCAAAGTCATCAAGGACAACAACATAGTGTTGTAGAGTTTACAACACAGATTGGCTCGCTCATTGGGAAAGAAGTTATCAAAGTGCAAGCTCTCCAAAACATAATCTGCAAAAAAGCACACACCCAGTTAGGACATCTTTCCATTATACTGCTGTGATCACAGGTTCTACAATCGCAACAACTTTCCATTATGCTTTTTCAACTAGCTCTGCTCACAGTCATCTCACAGCTCTACTGATCAAACATTACTTGACCAATTATGGGAGCTGTGACAGCTGCGAGTGAAACTGTGACGCCCCATACAATGATATCTGTTTTATTGAAATGACAACATGTGTTACCGGAGTTCCTAACATGATTAATTACATATTTCCCCCACACTTTGAACTCTTGAATGGAAACCGACTCTCCCTGCAGCAGAGAAAAACCAAGGCCCTATATTCGTGGCTTTCCAGTAGGCTGTCGTGATCACAGCAGCCTAGTGAAAAGAGACCCTTAAGCAATAGACTATGGATGTTTACTGAAGGAGATGACGAAGTGGTGCTTTTAACACCTAGTCAGCAAGGAAAAGGGAGGACGGGCATACAAATCCAACCTTTCCAGCAGGCCTGATAGATATCGGATTCTCTGTCTGAATTCCACGTCTTTGAAAGTCTCAGCAATCTTGACAGCTCCCTTGTACCCTCCTCCCCCTCCCAAGCTCTAATATATTTCCACCCAATATTTATCTTGCCACGTCGGTGGCTATAAAATTGTTTCTTTGGTAGCGACAAGAGACATGTCACTCCGTTGGCGTTCAAAACTACCAAAACTGCGTTCGTGCAGCGATTCACATACTCGTATGTCGTCAATGGCTATAGCTCCCTCGAACGAAGGAAGAGATATTACACGATTTCCTGTCGATGAAGAACCGGGTTGAAGATAAAAAGTATTTACACGTCTACGCAACAGCCCCAGGTCACAAGTACATCCTCGTCATGTTGCGGTCGAAGACATCCATAGCCTTCTTCGATGTGCTCTGGCAGTACTCCGAATATATCTCTCTCGGATTGTCGGCCATCGACGCTGAAGGCCGCATAAAACAGCGTCCATTGTTGGCAAACGTGGAAGAGATTTGTACACATGAACTGCAAAATACAAAATACAGGGGATAGACGCCTTGAGTGAGTGCCCGCAGCACAGAAATGCATGCTAGAAAAACAGCGAAGGTAAAAGCAAACAAAGCTTCTTAGTTACAAAAATGCTAAAGACAACAGGAATGCTGATAGTGCTGTGAGATGAAGTGCGCTCGCTTACTCGTTGATAGCAGGGGCGAGACTACTATTCTCCTCCGACTGGGCGTTTGCTACCATGCGATTCAACCTGCTAGGTCTTCCTGGGGGACTCTTAGCCAGAGGAGATGGGCGGTGGGACCCTGCCGGATTGTGCATGCCAGTACTAGCTGCTCTCATCATGGCAGTTTGGTAGCTGCTATCTGCGGCAGGGGCCGTAATACAAGAGGTAGTAGAGGCTTCGGAAGACGAAGAAGAAGCGGCCCCCGGCGACTGCTTATCTGTACGGTGTAGCCGGCAACGGAAAGAGCCAGGGTGACTAGTAGGGGAGCACAGGCACGTCATCTTTACTGGAGGAGGTGATGACGAATGCCGCAACGACGATTGCCTCGCTATTACACTTGCAGCAGAGGGGAGTGAAGAATAATCCGAAGAGGACATAAGATTGCCCTTCGTGCAAGAACCGTCGTTCTGTGGAGTATTCACCAAGGACTGTTTCTTGCCTGCGGTTGTGGATAGGGTACGAGGCTTCAGGACTGCCTTGAGAAGATTAGATGCATGCATCTTGGCCAATCTATTATCTGAAAGAAGCACGCTGACCAGTATTAACAAAAAGCTCACGTGCAGCAGCACAGCAGTATTGCTATTACTCAAATTTTCCTATGAACATTGATGGATAGTTTTCAGATCATGTTTCCCGAAGAACACCTGCGCTATAACAACAGCCTTCTCGATTTCAGCCCGGAAACATGAAAATACAGATCGTGTTACTACAGCACTTGAGGATCCAACTCAATAGGAGCTAATAAGTGCAGGACGACATACCAGATACGAAATCCGAAAAGTTTTGCTCAGCGCCAGCGAACTTAATTGAGACTAGCACGGTTGCCACAGCCTGCCGGAACCAGCTACGATAATATGTTCGAATTTCCAGGGAAGGGACCAGACAGCTGGAATGCAGCACTTTCGACAGGATTGCACATACAGCGAAGAACTTCAAGACAACGGAAAGAAAGAGAAACCACAGCTTCAATCCGACTCCGAATGTAAACAGAGAAACAGACAATCAACCAACTCCAAAACAACTTAACAACGAGAGGTCGAAATACCGTCCAAATGACCTAAGCGTATCCGTGGCTCCACACTCTCACTACATATCCAAACAGAAAAGAAGATCAAGAGCGTCGATAATCTTCCTATGGAATGCACACAAACAAAGCAAAAGGAGGAACTGATATTCAGGGACACCAAGTATAACTAGATCGCGACTATGAAACCGTCCCTCGTCACAAAACGTCTACTGAAAGATGCAAAATGACAACCTCAGGAGGTTGTCTAAAAAGAAAACGAACTCTCCTCATCAGATACAGAGAACTCTCAAAACAAAAAATAAAGAACTCTCAGCAGCAAGAAAGCGACTTCTTCTGCTGCTTCCGGCACAAGCGAGTTAAAGACCAGTGAGGACGAAGACGAAACAAGCTGACAAGGAAAGAGCAAACAGAAGCGCGCGATTCATACATGAGAGGCAACAAAAAAATTCCTGACACCGAATGATACCTATTCGATACGTAATATTCCAGTAGTACTTAAGCAATTTCTGTCAAGAACCTGACTAATATCTGTTTTTATGCGTGATGGTAATATTGTATAGAAAGGCCATATAATGATGCCGGATAGGTACTTACAACCGCCTTCGTCGCTGCTGCAACTGCTGAGAGTGCCAAGCAGGCGGTAAGCAAAACAGGTGTGGAGAAAGGGAAGGACCAAAAGCAACTGCAACGAAGGAAAAGAAAAGGCGAAGACGAACAAGAAGCGAAACAGGAGAGAAGACCAAAACCAGGAAACACGAAGCTGCACTGCCGGTTTATAACGCTTCCGCACGGCCCATAGCACCGGGCCGGGAACCAGCACAATCACCCGACCCGACACGACCTGACATGCGCTGCGCGATTAGGTAGGTAATTTAGGTGTCTGGTTTTTAAAAATAACCTCCAGTTCCGGTTTTTTAAGTGAAAAAACAAAGAACCTCCGGTTCCAGGTTCTTAAGGCATTTTGAAATCCAAGAACCACCGGTTCCAGGTTCTTAAAGCATTGGGAATCCAAGGACCTCCGGTTACAGGTTCTTATAACATTGGGAAATCCAAGAACCTCTGGTTCCGGTTTCTGCAGCAATTTGGAAATCGAGCAACCTCCAGTTTCAGTGTTTTATAATAAAAGAATTGGAAATTGGTGAAGCTCCAGTTCCGGTTCTTCTTTGCAAAATTTTGGAAATTGAAGAAAAACCGGAGTTTTCTGCTATTTCGAAATCCAAGAACCTGGGTTCCAGGTTTTTAAAACTTTGGAAATTGAAGAGCATCAAGTTCCAGTTTTTTTTTTGCAAAAATGGGGAAATCCAAGAACTTCTGGTTCCAGTTTTTTTTTGGCAAAATTTTGGAAATCAAAAGAAGATGGTTTTTGGAAAATTTCAGAATCAAACAACCTCCAGTTCCTGTTTTCATGAAATAACCGGCAATTTGAACAAGGTTATTTGACTGGTACTTAGATTGGGAGTGCCGGGGGCCGGGGGGGGGGGCAGAAAATTATCATAATGGATTTTGAGGTTTTTTTTAGAACCATGGTTATCAATTCCATATCCTTGAGAACCTTCATTTGTCAGTTACACATTTGAGAACCTCCGGTTACTTGTCTACATTTTCCGGCAGCCGGCCCAACACTGGACCTGACCCCGCATCCTGCCACACTTGACTCTATACCGCCGCCCAGGCAATGCACAGCTGCCTGTCAGATACGTGTGTGCATTAATGTCCGTTAGATCTGTGAAATCGATCGAAGTGAACGGCTGCGAGCTTAGAACGTTTCAATGAATGAGCGACAGTTGCTTGGACCGAGCGCGCAATCTAGGCCGTTGGAAAATGGACGGCGTCGGAAGGGGCTCGTTATGAATGCAGTCTGTGAGGTCCCACTTCTAATGTACCAAACTATACACAACTGATTTTAATTTTTTTAATTTCCCTTTTTTGCATTTTTCTTGGGATCATAGTCCGAGGTTTGATTTTTCAATTTTGTTTCTATAGCCAAACCCATGATTATCCACAAGAAGAAGACTTGGCCAAATTTGGCTATAGACCAGATATGAAAGTGGATAATTTTAAGAACCCTTTTATATTTTAGCTACCTGCTGGAACTTGTTGTAAAAATCTGGCTATTTCAGTAAATTACCCAGTTAAATCTGGCTTCTTATGAATTAGGGACATTTTTTTTGGCCCACAAAAATCCTTTGTATGTGTCGATCGAAATCATATTTCTCAAGTCCACAAAAAATGTGGGAATTCGCCCAGAAAAAAGACACTCTCAACATGTTTTGTGGATGATCAATTGTTTTTATTCTAGTTCTAATAAGCTGCTCAACCCATGTCTCTCCACATGGGTGTGATCGTGCACATAGTCTTGTGGATAACCAATTTGCTTTTGTTGTTAAATAAAGTTACACGAAGCAAAGATAAACATTTTTTTATATGTTTTGGATTGCTAGCTGCTATTCATAGTTTTGTTACAGATTTTACACGAGGAATCTTTTTATGATGCTTTTTTCTTCTAATTACCAACATATTTTTAATTATTTTTCTCCAAATAAAGCAGCAATCGAGTACCAGGCTAGTTGGTGCATTATCTAGTTTATCATCAAACCAAGGCCTAACGGCCTTAAAACCTGTAAACCAAATTTTGCAAGTTATAATAAGCTCCAAGTCCCTCAAATGGGTTGTGATCATGCACATATTCTCAGTACTCTCTACTTACATAGTTGAACTTGAGGACTTGAACCTGATCAAGAGTTGGAGATAAGCACTATTTGGTGACCCGTAAGCACAACCAAAAGCACTACTTACAAATGGGTTGAGCAATAGAGAATGGTTGCTCGACAACTCTGAACTATTATGTGTAGGGTAACGCATCAGGATCAGGCATTGCCAGAAAGAGGGCCCATGCAAGATGATAGCCAAGCAATGGGAGCTTATAGGCTCATGGGAGCATTTGCCCCCAAAAAAACCTGTGTAGAAGTTGCAGTTCCTTATTTTTTGGACACCAAACGAAAAAAGAAAAATGTTGGTTGTCAGTACTTTGGGTAAGATAGTCAATTGTCCTAAATTCCATAAAAATAGCATTACAAAACAAAGTTCTTCACATTGTAGTGATCATTATAAGTTGAAATATGGCAACTTTGTGAAGCATGGTCTATGGAAATAAATTTAAAGTTTCTTGTAATATATCCAAGAAGACATTGATTTTTAATGTGAATATATTTTCAATTTTTATTAGAAGGATAAATCTTCACTTTGTAGTCATAAACCCCAAGAAGAATAAAAGTAAGATTCCAAGCATTGCATTAGGGCAATTTTTGGGGGAACTAAACCGCATGGATAATTATTGCAAGAATAGACAACAATATAACAAGTCCATGACTTTTTTTTATAAAAATTGTGGTGAAATTTTTTAATTATAATGATGTTTGGGTTCAATAAGATACCTATTTAATGCAATCCAAGAATTTTGTGGGACGTAATCCATATCACAAGCAAACTATGCAACCAACCCTATCCAACTTCACAAGGGTCAAAAACAAAAGACACAAATCTGCCAATTTTCATCTTTTGGGGTGAGGGAAAGCGAACAATCTTTGGTTATATCCCGAGTTATGCCAAGTTCTAATCATCATAGTTACATATTTTGTTGTGTAAAGAGCAAGAATTTTTTTGCTTAGTGTAATAGGTCCACTAGTTTGCACATGGGGGTTGAAGGATTCAAATGACTTTGGGATATTGGACCCAAACAATTGCACAAGTGGGTAGGATGCGTTGCTCCTTGTAAGTGGGTGTGGATGCAATTACCACTCGGCCATGATGCTATATGATTCCTAGCGAACCCAGTTCTAATGGGGTCCATTGGGCCAGCAGGTCATCAATAAGGAACTGGACACCTTGGGGCTTATGCTTTGGGAAGAACATTATATTGTATTCTGCCATGATGATCATAACTTGGAATATAATCAAAGAGTGTCAGCCTTATTATCTTGTATTCTACATTTAATGTAGGTCTTTACTAAGTTCAATAATCTTCATGTAAATTGGTGCATTAGTTTGACTTGAGGATTTCGAAATGTGCATTGTGTAATGTATGCTAGAATCCACCTTATGCTTTGCGTTGCTTCGTGCTAGGAGTGATGATCAACTTGTTTCTTCTATTCTTATGTTCTCACATGGTTTCCAATAGTTCATCATTACTTATGTCAATTTCTATTTCTATTTTAATTTTGATTAATATAAATGTCACAAACATGAAAAGGCACATGTTAATTTGCCTTTTCATATCTATTTTAGTGGGTAAGGGAAAGGAGCAAGGTAGATTGGCTAAAAAACGAGGGCATAATTATCAACCAATCAATCATGTTGAAAGTAACCTAAAGATGATTATTGAATTTTATATTTGTTTCATCCAAACTAGTTTTGATTATTCATCATGAGATTTTGAGATCATATTGAACATTATGAACTAGATAATCATCTTGATGTCGTCATCAATTACATTTCAATTTCTAAAAGTAGTTTTTTCACCTTTAAAATTTTCATTAGGTGAACATAGCATGAATTGCAACAAACTTGCATTGACAAAGTCATGTTGGTAGGTAAAGCCTTAAGTTGGGGGCATTCTTAAAATAACTAAAAGGGCCTATGAATAGGATATAATAGAATTTGGTGTTGTGCACTATCATATTGGTGCTTACAATTATCATTGTCCACACACACACATAAACCAAATAACATAAATTATTTTTAATGGTTCTTCACCTCCAAATCCAAAATATGATTCACTTGTAAAACCTCTAAGGGCATAAACATGTTAAAGTAGGCTAATTGGTGATCCTTGCTCAAAAAATAGAAGTAGGTGAAAAGTAGAATTTGCATTTTTGAATTTTAAAACTTTTAGCAATACTACAAATTTTTAAATGTTCTTGTTATACTAAATAAACCATATATGGTCATATTTCATGTATTCTATTACTTTCATCATTTTATTTATTTATCACAAGTTAATGTTTAATACTCTTTCAAAATTAAACTATTCAAATGTTGTGATATTGATGTTTGAGTTATCATGCATAATGATTTTCATTTTTTTTTGAAACTTGAATATTTCAATTATGATAATTTGAAGCCTTCAAAAAGCAGTTTTCCAGATTAATAGAATTATGCGTCTAAAACATGATTTTTTATATGAACCCAAACCCTAATACTTGCATATAATATGTCAAAAAAATCTTCTAATAGTTTGAAAGTAGGACATACATAAATTTTTTGGTCAAATGATAATTAAATTATACATTTTTATGTTACTTTGTGCAATATGGGACAACAACATAAATTTGGAAAGTAGAGTGAAAGTAGGTTGAAAAAAAAGGAAACACAAAATCTGAAGTTTTCAAAAACATATCCATACCATCCTACATACATTCAAGTAATTTTTTTGTATGTTTTTAAAGATTAGGTTCTACTTTCTATGCTTCAAAGTTGACAATATTATGTTTTCTACTTGTAACGTATACTTTTTTGGGCTACTTTTGTATGTTTGCGCCCATAGGAATCAAACCCAAAATTAAAAATGGAATACACACAAAATCCATCAACAATGTGCATTAAAAAACTTGCATAAAAACACAAAGAACCTACAACAACAAACTTTGTGCATTCTAGAAGTTCAAATCACAAAAAGTAATTTCAAAACACATAACTTGGGATTATGTCCTAAACACAAAATAATTCGAACCCCATTCACACTTGAATTGGTTCCAAACTAACACATAATTAATTGCATTAACCCAACATAGCATTAACTTTATTAAGATTTAACTCATTAATTAAATTAATATTCCTGACATTGGCCCTTCATTGTGGGAATGACCCCACTTTTGGTCTTTGGTTTTTGTCAATTGGAAATGATGTGACAAGATTATCATGGACTTGAACATACATAGATCACAAAATAAAGGAATGGGAGGGTCCCCACAACTAGTCTTTAAAAGTGGGAAGGTCACCTAAACAACCTTCCTACTCTTGAAAATTAGGTATAATATCCATTCTTTTTTTTTCAAGGGATATTTGTGCATATAACATCACAAATTTCATTTGGTAATAATTGTCATGCAAAACCTATTTTTCATAAATTTGCATTACATAAACATGGATGTCATTTGTGTATTCATATTATTTAAACACAAATGTTGTGCAAATTTTTTATGCATGAATGTCATATGTTATTTTTATTGTTTCAACATGAATGTTGTATGTCTATACATTTTTTATAGGTGTCAATACATCATCTAGTCAAAAGGGACAAACAAAAGAAAAAGCTCAATCAAAATGGCCATGTTTTAGTCAAATTGAATACAGTGATTTGACATTAGTTAAGTAGGCCTAGGTCAAGGCTACTTAAATACTTAGCATACATAATTAACTAACCTAGTATAATTAACCTACTAGCTTATTAATTAAGCTTAGGTTACCTACCTAACATAATTTGTAGTCTATTAATAAAATTTAGGTAATTATTACTTATCTAAATTAATAGTTTAAACTAAGTAGCCAAGCTAAGCCTAACAAGGTACATAATTGCCTAAAGGCCTAGTTCTAGGCTAATTAAATAGGCCAAATATACCTACCCTATCAACCTATTTACCTACCTACCTTCCTACTTACTTGCCTACCCATTCACCCTACCTTATTTATTTAAAACATACATATTTACCTTACTTACATACCTACCTTAACAACCTCCTTACCTCCCTATCTACCTACCTACATACCTATCCACATATACTTATTTACTTACCCTACCTACTTACCTACCCACTCATCCTACTCTACTTACTTAACAACTAGTTAACCACCTACTTACATACTTATTAAGTTACCTTAACAATTTCAACCCTACCTACCTATACCTACTTAGTCATCTAAATAACCTCCCTACCTACCTGCATACCCTAATAACATGTTTACATACCCAACTACATACCCTAACAACCTACTTACATACCTACCCACCTACACATATTTATTTACCCTACCTACCTACCTACCTACCCATTCACCATACCCTACTTAATTAAAAAACATACCTATTTGTCCTACTTACATACCTACCTTAAACAAGTAGCTAGTTAGCCAACCTACCTACCTACCTACCCACTTAGTCACCTTAAAAATCTACCTACATCTTTACCTTTCTACATACCTTAACAACTTACTTATATACCTACCTACATATCCTAACAACCTACCTACCTACCTACTTATTCATCTTAACAATCTCCCTACATCCCTACCTCCCTACATACCCTAACAAACCTATTTACATACCTACCTCCCTAACTACATCCTATTAATTTACTAGGCAACTATAATTATATTTAAGTTTACCAGCTAGCTATTAGTTATTACTTAGGTAACTAAATAGGTATATTAATTAGGTAGCATATATCACCTAGCTATTATATAGTTCCTAGTTATTACATATTAATTAGTATTCATTTGTTTCATTTGAATAAGACATGAAGAACAAAATGCACTTCCAAGTTTGAATTTCAGAAAAGATTTGAAATGAAATATTTTAATAACAAAGTTTCACAAAACCTTACACAATTTAAAGATGTGGTGAGTTGGTTAAAGACTTGGTAAGTATATGTGGCTAAAGAGGTTAAAGGTTCAACTCCCATTCCTTACACGTCTAGGGGAATGTGTGAAGATTTTGTACAACCCTGGGCTATGGAATGTACGACTACCCACCATGACCTAGGTGGGTACTTAGCATCTACCTCTAAACCTATTTTATGACCCACCTACTTACAATTAATTAAAAAATTTGGGTACACATTTTTTAAATTAAAAAATTGTTGCCCAAAATTTTTGTTGGCCAATTTGACTAATCAAATAACCCACCACTTGATTAGTCGAAAAGGCCACCAATCAAATAAATCATGTCAAAAACAACTTGACCAAAATGACTAAAGTGGTTTTTTTTATTGGTATCTAATAGGGGTACTTTTTGGTCAAAATTTTCAATAGAAAAAATCATGATTTGTGACAATGTAAAGAGTTTTTTTAACATCACATTTGTAGGGTTCTTTGACCCAACCAAATGGTCATTGTTTTCAACTACTTTGACCTCATCAATTTTAATAGCAATTCTCCACCTCCCCTATTTGGTTGCTTCCCCCTTAAGCCTTTCCTTCCATTGTTTTTTTATTATTAAGATTAACCATGTGAAGGTAGTTTTTTATGTAGTGGATTGGTGAATAGTTATAATCAACATCATCAACAGGTTTTTTCCCAACGTTTCATTTTGGACCTCTAGGGAAGTCTCCCCTCCCTCATTTACTTCAAGCACCATATAGTAGCATTATTCAACTGCTTATATTGTTTCCTTGTTGTAATTAACAAGTTACCCAAAGTAGAAATGATTTCTCATCCCACGCTTCTAAGTTCCATTAGTAGCTTCCTATGAATGACTTAGGTTGATATCTTCATCCCTTTAAGGTCATTAAACTTGAATCTTGAAACCCATCCTTGGAAAATACACATCCTTGGCTAGTTTTGAATCATGTAAACATCAAGACTTTGTCAACAATGTTGGGCCATCTATTTTGAATAGAAAGAAACCTTTATTTATGAGCAATTGAACATTACCTTGCCCCCCTACCTTGTAATTCAAATGAGCTAACCATGTGTTGAATGTGAAGGGGAAACAATTATTTCCAATGAAACTTGTAGTGACCAAATGATATTGGAGATAAACCATCTTGGGTTTAACAATGTCCTAATTGACTTTAACTTTTCACTTTGTATTCTTAAGCAAAATCCTAACATAGTTGCAGGAGTACTTCAACAATAAAAATTTGGGAATTGCTTTCATTACATTGAGTGTAAGAATCTTGGTCTAATGCACAATAACCTCTCACATCTCTTCCATAGTTATATTTCCAACCTTGACCAACATTGGATCCAACTAAGGATTGCCATTATTTTGCTTCACGCAATCAACAAAGCATTTATCGCTTGTTGATCCTTAGGCCATCACCTATGGCCCTTCTTCACCATTTACTTGACCTAAAGTGATGCAACCTCACCATTCTTAACTACTAAACATTTGTGCCCTAAACAAGCCCTACCATCTCCTTCATTCATGAACTGATCAACTCTAATCTTTAACACACATAATTGCAAAGAACACATCCTTAAATAGTTAAAAAGACACCTTGAAAATTGTTTGGCAAGTAAAATTACACAAATGACTATTTTGGGATGATCATTAGCACAAACATTGCACTTTGGAAACCACCAAGATTGTTTACATGACCACCTTTTCCCTTCCTAAGCTCCATCACCTTTCCATCCAATTTCATTATATCGAAACCAACTACAACTTTTCGTTTGGGTAGTGATCACACTAGGGAACTTTTCAAAATGCATTACATGATAAGAGTGAGATAAGATTGATACCTTTTATAACATCTTTTGAATGCCATATCCTCGGTTGTTGCACCTACTTGTTATTTTAATTTTAAGTGTCTAGAATACATATATATTTGTCGGTCATCTTTTCTTTGGGTATTATATTGAGAGTTGGGTAAGCAATCATGCTCAATGAATGATAAAAAAACACTTGTGTCACCAACCTAACATTCATAAAATATGTGAAGCCAACGAATATTTCCTTCTTTTATTTATGGTAAAATATTTTATTTCATGGAAGTTTCAAAACATTCAACTCTTTTTTCTGTGACAATTTCCCTTTATGAATGTTTGTTTGTTTTTATCACTTTGAATTATTTAAGGATGTAATATATGACAATAAAAATCTAGTCATTGATGTAAATATCCAAATTGTGCCAACAATAAAATGATGACCAAATGCACATCTAAGATCTTGAATTTCTACAAGGGATTTTCTTCTTATGGTCATAAAACTTTTTTCTTCGCATATCATAATCTTTAAATTTCTTATAATTTGCATTCGAAGCACAAAATATTCCATAGATTAGTACAATTGTTGCTATGTTAATGAGACCTAGTTCGTTGACGTTTAAGCCAACCTATTTTGTATAAACATATAGACCAAGAAGAAGAGATTTGACAATCATAAACTGTGGAAAGTTGCAATTAGCTTGACATGTGAACAACAACAAAAAAAACCATGACAAGTTGGATTTACCACTTCCTTCATGCCACAATCTGGATCAAAGGTCACCTCTGTTTAGGTTAATTATGAGAACACTTCTTAATTATAAGAAAGGTATATAAGACTCCTGCAATAAACCTATGGTACTGACCAGTGTTCGTTGGTTATTGAGAAAGTAGTCGATTATCAGTAAGGGTACAAATAAGAGTATTGGGCAGGTGATCCCTCAACTGAGTTAATATTTGGCTTCATCTTGGTAACCAGTTATGTAAGAAGTAGGTCTCATATATAGGTAGATAGGTAGGAAAATCGGTGATTACTAGTAAAATAGATAGTTGGACCCTAGGTAAGAATAGCTCTTATTTTATATGAGGATTTGTGAAAGATGATGTTTTTGGCTTCTGTTGAAACTGGAGATTAGTTATAGAGTTATGATATCTTGAAGGATTTGGGTTTCTTTTAGGGGATCTTTTTGAAGATTATATTTTTGCATGGTGAAATATTTGAGTTTTCATAATTCTTCTTTTGCCTTAAGATTCATTTTTAATGTAAATGGCAAGGCCAAAGCATAATACACCCCTTGTTCTGTAGATGATTCACTATGGAGTTCTGGGGTACAATAGCCAACTCAGTAAAGAGCAGACATTTGCCTCCTTCCCATGTGCATCTAAGACCGTTTGTGCACTTAGTAGGGGATTATTATTTTTGGCTTTGCTGTATGAAATTTCACCAAAAAAGAGAGCATCGGCCCATGCTGTCATCCTTGGAGTAGAGGGAATTTTGCACCCAAGTTCTCTAGGCGCATGTTGTCTCTGGAACATGTTTCATTTTCAAAACACAAGGCAAGAGAAGCAATGAATTAATTTATATACGGTAGTCTGGGGGCAGCTTCAACACATGTCTGTTGAATAATTAATTAAATTTGAAGATTCTGTGTTGAAATTTTGACTATTCTTAAACACTCCAACCACCAGTACAGAATAAAAGAGCCTTTGGTCTTAGTTCCTTCAAGAATCCTCAATGAATCGGCAGTTTTCACGAACTAGTCGGGAAAGAACTGGCAGGTGTAGAGAAGGTTATTTGACTGGTTTTTTTATTTTTGAGAATTGCAGGTACATTTTTACGTTTGTAGAATCACAGTTACATATTATTTGAACTTTTGAGAACCACCCAGAGAACCGCCAATTGTCAGGTTCCATTTTCGATAACTGCCCAACACTGATTCAAACACCTTTCTTTTCCTTTTTTGTGGATCAGGTAAAATTATTTATGAAGGATAAGGAACCCGCTAGCAAGATCTCACAGGGCAAGGTACCCACCGGTGGGACCTCACAAGTTCTGACCCCTAGGGTTGGGGACCCATGTGCAGGACCTTACAGGCTCAACCCTTTGAAACCCCTCACGTGGGTGCATTAGCTTGCACGCACACACACACACACACACAAACAAACAAAATAAAAATTTTAAAAATGAAGAAACAAGAAACTCCATCAAGTGACTAAAGTACACCATAATTCTGCAATGCAAAATGGCAGTCCCTTGTGATGTCTGTCTGTATGTCAGCACAGTTCAGTTCTTTTTACTCTCTTTTCACAGTATTACTGATGTTACTTATTATTACCCACCTGTGGTATTCATGGAATTTTACAGACATGCCATGCCTGGAATTGGAGTGCAATTATGGAGGCTTTTGAGCCATGCTACTTTATGAATGCAACTTGCAAGAAAAAATAATATTAATAAATGTATCAGCTGCATGCCACATTATCATCATCCCACCCCAAAAGAAAAAGGAAGAAGCAGGGGTCACCACAGATGTTCCAGACTGTGGCATTAACTTGGGATGTGGGCCAATGGGAAAGGAGCCTTATAGTAATGTGGAAAGGAACACTCAAGGATAAGTGCTGTAGCAATGTTAACCTTCTTTTTTCATTTGGAAAAGACAAATAGGCAATAGAACCTTATAGTACAAGTGCCAGGCGATGCACAAGATAAGCCCTTTGTGTATCCCTGCTGAGCAAACCAACCCAAGAGATCTAGTGTGATGAAAAATTTAGGGATGATAACCTAGCTGGATGATACAGTCACATCAACCATCGGAAGCAAAATAGGATAAAGTTCTGCAGTTGATGGTGATGGGAAGTGGAAGAAGTGGATCTCTATTTTTGTGTTGGTTTGTTCTCTTGCAGGTTATGAGCATGTTGGAGTTTTTATGATCAATGACGCTCAGTCTTTTTATGGCTCTTTTTTGTGGGTGAGCATTGTGTGGTGTGTTGTTGCTCTATGGATTTTCTTTGTTGGACATCAATCAAGGACAAGAGGAGGTCGGAGTTTAAGTACTAAGGATTTTGGCCAACATGAAATAGCTAAGTATTGTGAGCTTCTGTTCTTGTTATGATTTGACAATCTGTGTTTATCATGAAATTTGTTAGGAGGACAAGGGACGAATGCTTGAATTTGGTTCTATAATCTTCAAGTTTGAAGTTATGCAATTTTTGCTACACCTTGTACCTTTTAGGGAGATGCAGTTTAGTACCAAAATTAAGGGTCTGTGATTGGGGGATGATGAAAATCACTAGGGATTTTAAGAGCGATTAATTTGGCAAATCAAACATTGTTTGTGGGGAGTTATCTTGAATGACTTGGTTTTTGCATGTCTGAAGGAAGAGAATACCCAATCTTTTGGGACCTCCAAATGTGTTCAATGTGTCTACTATCTACGGGTTTTATCGGGGATTCCAAAAGAAGAACAATGGGTTGCATTTGCAAAACTTTTTGAAGTTGCACTTCTTCATTTTGCTTCCTATCATTTTTTTTGTTTAACTTTCCTCATTATCATAGGTAGTTGTTGTTTTTTTAAATTTTGTTTTTGGGTCCTTTGTTTTCATTCGTGCATGTGGATTGGGTGCAGGTGTCTAGGAATACCTTGTTTTGCCAAAGAATGTCGTTGATGGTCATGACAAAGAGATTGGAATGATCTGGCCCCCATAGACCCATAGCTAATATTTTCTATTAAGTTAGAAGAATTTTTTATTTGAAATTGTATTCCTAAATGTTTTCAAATTTTGGACTTATGATGATCTATGTAATCTGTTTTTCATGAATCTGCAATCATTAGTTGAAGGGAACATGTTTGTGGCCTCGTTTTTCCTTCCACTAATTTATTTGAATAGAACTTAAGGCACACCCAATGTCTAGTCCTAATGATAAATATTTTACTAACAACACTAATATTAAACCTACCATCAATGTGGCTTCCCTTCACATTTTCACATCACCAACCCTAACATCAACATGCTAACGTTGTAACAACCTATCTACACTACACATCTACCCCTTTCTTACCACCTCTAAATTTGAAATGTTGTCCACACCTATTGTCTTCAACTATTCACATTGCAATGTTCACTTTCCATCATTATTTCCCTCATCATACCTTTTTGGCAATTATGTATTCATTCCCATTTACTTTCAACTCTTTATTAATTTTCTTTCAATTTCTCATTTTGTTATTTTGTTTGCTTAGTTTTTTCTATTTGTTGTTTTCTCTCACAATTTGTTAACATATTTGCATTTGTTTTGTCCATTAACTAGCTTTCTACCTTGTAGCAATTTTGTAATGCAAAATTTTGTAATTCATTAACATTTTTTGCATTTGTTTTGTACATTAAACAACTCTATTTCTTGTAACAACTTTATGGTACAACTTTCTTTCTTTGACATCAACTTTAACATGCAATTCTCTTACAACATCCACCTTTTATAACAGCTTTTCCTAGAAGTTTATTACACAAAAATTCCTTCAAAGTAACAAAAAAAATTTATGCGTAAACAACTCATAAATTTTTTTAAAGAAAATTTATGATTCTTTTTTTCTTCTTTGTTTGTTGTTTTTCTCTTATAAATTGTCATTGATTTTTTGTAGGTTTGTTCAAAACATAAATCAACCTTATTATTCCCTAAGGAGGTCATTCCTTGTATATTTTAAGAAGCACCTAAAGCAAAAGGATCTTTTTTTGTAAATAATGATATATTCTTAGCATATTTGTTGCAACCCTACATTGAGAAAATGTGAGGATGAAACTCACACTCCCAAAATGGGGACTTGGGAGTCCTTTGAGACTCTTGAAATTTCAGAATTTGATTGCAGAGGTCAAAGCACCTCGCATTGGGGTGTTCTTTATATCATTGGAAAGCTATCAAAGTGTAGATGTCGCAAATGGGCTTGCATGGGCCATTTGGACATATGTAGCACACATTATGGCAAAAAGAAAGGCCAAGAGTCAAACTAGCAATTTAACTCCCGACCACTAAAAGTTGGGAATCAACCCAACCCCAGTGCGTGCAGGTAAAATGTGATACACTGTTAGAAAGATCTCAAGGAGATATACAAGTTTGTTTTTGACTTCATCCCAATTGGAAGTATGAGCAAAGAGTTATGACCTCACAAAGTCCTGGGAATCCAAACCGAAACAGTTTCGAGACTCCTCCTTGGGAGTCCTGAAACAAAAAATCATTTGGATGTAGGTGCCACGGAAAGACGCAGAGAATACTATATGGGGGAAGGTGATGGCTTCCCCCAAATCCGGACCGTGGTGAGTCTTGTGAGTCCAGAGTCATTCGTGGCTTGTCCTAACACTAAAGGTGTTTTAAAAAGTGAACTAACCAACTTGCTAGTTGGTTTGATGCAGGTTCGAGTAAATAACTAAAGCTTGTTACTCTTCCTAGTCCCATCCCGGAGGTTTAGCACACCCCTCTACCCCTTTTAGTGTCGAGAGCTGGGAACGTGCCCCGAGTTCCCCACAATTTCGATGTTTGAGTAACTTAAACCCATCTTGGGTCTAACTAGGAATTTGGGAGCACGTCAATATTCTTAGTATATTTTCAAAATGAATTATCGACATCTTATTTACATTTAAATAAATTATAATTTTTATTTAAAAAAATAAGTTGCACCCTTTTTTTCTGGCATGTCATTTGTAATAATGGAAATGACCTCCATAAGGATTGTTCCCTTTTTTTTGGTACTTTTGTTTTATTATTCAAGTTTTGCAAAAAAATCAACTTGTCTAGAAACAATTTTGATTTGTTTGATGCATAACACATGACTTCAAACTTTGTCTTCTAAAATATTGTTAACATTAATTGCATTACGTGATTATGAAATCTTCAATAGTTTGTTGATGATTAATGATGAGTTCAAAGATTGGTTGAAGTTATGTAATACAACATGATTTGTTAATGAAATATGACAACAATGGATCGAAATCAAGCACTTTTGAATGTTGAAGGAAACAATCCTTGACATTTCTGAGCAAGAGAAGTTGTTCATTTTAAACAATAACATGAATTTTTTTTAAAAAATCATATAGATCAAAGTCTTTTGTGCCAATTACAGGATTGTCCATGGTGCAAACATCCTTATTACAACAACTAGTTTGACATTGAACAATCAACTATGGATCTTGTGTTTTGTGAATCGGTCATGGCTTTCAATACTGTTTTCAAAAAATTAATTTTGCATTAATAAAATACAAATAGTAATATTTGATTTCAAGAATTGGTGCATTTCAATCACAAAGCCATTTAGTACTTATCCAAAGGATTACTTTTATCATAAAACTAAACATATAATGACATGGTTACTCAGGAAATGGTCAATAATGAAAACTATTTTATGAATATGCATGTTGAATTGCCTAGTAATGTGCATTATTTTCATGTGCTGAATTTTTTTGGATTGTATCAATTTGTGTTATATGACGGACTATTTAGCATGAACGCAAGGTTGCAAGATGGTGAGCACCATGTTTGTTCAATGACAAAGGTTTGGCATGCATTTTGGTTAATAAATTGTCAATTATGACAACAACTTAAACATTGTATTCCAATGAATTGGTTTTGTTGTTATTAATGGTGTATATATGTCTTGAAATAACCCCTTGCTTCCATGGTTTATGATCTACACACAAACGAAGGATGGTGCCATATATGACCATAATGTAAGGTAAACAAGTAGGGACTAAAGTAAATAGGTAAGGTGAGTTGCATAGCTATTAGGTTGTTGGGAAAGTAATTAAGTTAGGTAAATAAGTAAAGACTTATGTAGGTAGATAGATTAAAGACCCACATAGGTGGGTGGGTAGGGACATAGGTAGGTGGGTAGCTAAATGTTAGCAAGGACATTTAAAGGGTATCCTAGACTAGCCAAAATTCTAGATAGAATGAGTTAGTTAGTTAGTTAGTTAATTTATAAGCTAACTGGACATTCTAGGTAAGTAAAATCAGACAATTTAATTTTGGATGGGTTTCCAAATAAAATGAATTAATCAATTAAATTTTAAGCTAATTGAACATTATAGGTAGGAAAAGTCAGACAACCTAGTTTTGGATAATTAAGGGTTTGAACCTTGACAATTTTGGACATTTTAACTTTATGGGGAATATATAGGGGAAATTTTTGGATAATAGGTTTTAGTGATGTAGATTGGATGTACAAAGGTAATGATTAGTAATATTTAGGGTTGGGGAATTTCAAAACAAGTTTTGGTCCCCAAATCTTGATTTGAAAATCTATTAGACTCCTTAAAACTCCTTACTCACAAAATGATAATCCATTTCAAAGTGTTGGGCACAATTTTGCAAAGATGTACCAAAATAATTGAAACCATTGTTCAATTTTGTGTATCTAACATTTTATTTAAAAAAAGAAAATTACAAATGGAGTTGTTTTTATGTAATTTTATTTTCAATACATTCATATACATATTTTGAAATTTTGAAATCAATATAATTAATTTTAAAAACCCTAAAAACACATTCAAAATAGTTGTAACCACTATTTTTGTAGTGTAAAAGGATTCATATCTAATTATTTTTAGAAATTTTAATACTTACCTATTTCAATGTTTTTCTTGCGGCAATTTTTTTCCATTTTGCTATTTTTAAAATAGTTCCAAACAACATCATAGGGGAACTCTTTGGGAAATTTCCAAAACTAATCATCACATTTTGAGGAAGAAAGTTGTGGAATCACTAAGATTTTGGAGAATCTGGGGAGATTTTTAATTTTCTTTTTTGGAAATAGCCATATTTAGCTAATAGGTTTTAGTGGTTTTCCAACATGTAATAAATTTCCTAGATTTTCTATTTTTTAAATTTTTCTTGTTACTATATTTGGCTAAATCTTCTTGTGGTTGATTACCACTTTTGGATCAATAGGAAAAAAATTGGAAAAAATAAAATAAAAACATTGACCTACCTACCTATTTTTGGCAACGTTATAATGTAAATATTAACATATATTATAAAGAACATCTTGAAGATATTTAATGTTTTTTGAAAAGATTAAAAATATTCACAAATATTCTTTTTAAAAAGTAGTGACTTAAGGGGGCAAATGTGGTTCATGATTGAATGCTTGCACCTTGTTGGGACTTGTTTTTTTTCACTTTATCATAACATGTTGTCCAAGTGTGTTTGAGTCTTAAAGCAACTTGGCCTCTTTCCTAAGGCATTTCCCTTGTCATGCCCCAACCTTGGACGTTGGAAACCCAAGGCCAAAATTGTGATACATCCCCATTAAAAGAAAAGGTCAATGTCCTCAATGACATTTATTGACACTTAGAACTTTTCTAAGATGCCATGTTTTAGACAATTCCTCTTTGAGCTCAAATCCCATTTGAACTCACAAGTCCAAATGAAATCACTTCCTTTTATCTCATGGCCATCACATGCGAACTTTCATGGTTTGAATTTGCCTCAAGCTAGCTTAGGTGTTTAGCCCAAATTTTTTCATTAGCAATCATCCATAGTAAGACAATTATTTAGATTTGCCAATTAAAAAATATGAAAAAAATATTTGTCAACATCCTTCTATATTTTTGGTTACCTACTAGAATGTACGATGAATTTGAATGATTTAACTGTTTTTCCCAATAATCAAAATTTGGCGACTAAAATTTTTAAAAATCACTACATGTTTGCCATTTTGAAAAAAATCCATTTGGCAAAAACTTGTCCCAAAAAAATCATTAGCTAAGCTTGGTCCCTATTTGTTCCCATAAAAGCCAAGGAATGGTAAAGGAAGTCCAACAAATGTAGAGTCGGCACTATTACAAAATTACATATGAGCTTAAAACATGAAACCATGGTATTGTATATATTTACATAATTAAATTATAATTGCAATTGGAATCAACTTATTATCATTACATTGTTCATTCTTTTCCTTTTTGTGGACTACTTGCTCTAGTTGATTTTACTAAAAAGCATGAATTGGCACACCAAAAATATTAATTAGGGTTGTTAGCTGCAAGTATGCATCCTCAAAGGAAATTGTAGTGATGTAACAAAAAAAAAAAAAAAA
>Ga0116229_10001912_pt1 | contig 33360 bp, 19 predicted proteins | sample S1TSphgellanicum_3_FD_87313 | JGI IMG/M metagenome (GOLD analysis project Ga0116229, IMG submission 87313) | Host-associated microbial communities from peat moss isolated from Minnesota, USA - S1T2_Fc - Sphagnum magellanicum MG | ecosystem: Host-associated > Plants > Peat moss > Unclassified...
GAAACCAACAAGTTAACCACCAGTTAACCACCTACCCACCGCATGGGGCTTTTATTGTGACCCAGAACTCACCACTGCAGTCTGCACCCATTGGAAAACAAACCCCTTCCTTCCTTCCTTCCAACCACAGTTAACCAGCACCCATCCACCAGATTGCCTTTTATTACTCCAGTTGTGGATGAACCTCAACTGAAGTTAACATTTGGTTTCACCTTAGTAAACCAATTCTGTAGGAAATAGGTCTCATATATAGATAGGTAGATAGGTAGGAAAATAGGTAACCACTAGTTAAGTAGTTGGTTTATTACCTAGGTAAAGGCTGGTTTTTTTTTTTACTACCTACCTACTTACTTACTAACAACCTGCTTTGTGGGTTGTTGTTGTTGTTGTTAGTAGGTAGGTAGGAAAAAAAAAGCAACTGAGCTAACTACCATGGTTAGCTTGGGAACTGGAACCCAACAGAAAACTGTTTTCTGATCACTTACCATTCATCCATCCTTCATGGTGTTGCTGGTGGGTGCTGGTTCACTGTGGCCCTTCCTTCCAAGTTATGGATGAACTAACTAACCACTTTGAGTAAGTAACCTACTTCTTCCCCCCCCTCACACTACCCGAGCAATTAGTAATTAGTAAATTTACCAGTGTTGTGCACTGGTTTGATGTTGTTTGTTCATAACCTACGGTTCTGGGTATTTTTAATATAAAAAAAAATTAGAAATTTTTTGAAAAAAAAAATTTAGAAATGAAAAAAACTGGAGAATTCTGATTAGTTTTTTTTTTTTTTTTTCAAAAAAAAAAAAAATCAAAATTGCAGAACCTGTTTTTTCAGATTATTTATTTATTAATTAATGATTAAATCATAATTGCAAGAAACCTTCACTTTTGGAAGTTTTGGAAAGTTTCAAAGGAATGATGGTTAGTTATCATGAAAGAACCAGCAAGAACTGGCAGTTTAGGGTTTAGGGTTCTTTCACCCAGTTCTTTGATTTGTTTTTTAGTACCCTGGTTAAGTGTCCAAACCAGTTGTACAAGTGTCCAAACCAGTTGGACAACTGGTTTCTGAAAACCCACCAGTAGAGAGAGGGTCAGAACCGGTTCCTTGGCTTTTCTGAGAATTGTCTGCAAAGCCCAAAACCACCCAATAATTTACATGTGTAATTAATTGAGTTAAAATATCATAGGCAAAGTAGGCACAGAAAATGTAAGCGGTTATTATGGTGCATTCACACTTGATGTTAAGTCAGTGTTAAATAAAATCCTAGGTGGCGTGGCACACATCGTTAAATGGGCCATAGCTTAATGTTAAGTGAAATTTAGCTTAACATAAAATTTTCATGGTAATTAGGTTTAAGTCCTAAATGGCTAGCGTGGTGTTAGGGAACTCAACCTTAAAGTCCCTAACACCAAGTGTGAATGCACTTTTTATGTAAGTGGGTTACATACCCACAAGCACTAAACAAGGTAACAAGCAATGTTTTTCAATATTTTTTAAATGTGCTTATGTTTTTGACCTAATTTTTTCTAAGACTCCACAAAAGAACAATAAAAAGTTCATCCAGTTTGTAAGCATCTATCATTTTTCTCTCGAGAGTTTGGGCAATGTTAAATTTTGTTGGTTTGAAGAGCCTTTTTTGTATTCTTAAAATCAACATGTTTTTAAAAACCATTCGAATGACTTTACATGGTGGGGTATAATTGAGTCCATGAATGAGATGTTGGAATCTATTTTGGAATGCTATTGGTGTTGTAACTTTCTCGTTCATTAATGCAAATGAAGTCATTACAATTGACAACATGTCATGGATATTTATTCACTTGTATGTTGTTCAAGGTTGGAAATGGATTTCATTGTTAACTTGTGTGGAAAAGGTTCATGTGCAACAGGTAACAAAAAATGATTTTCATTTGATGATCACTGCCTTGGTCACATATGGGGGGTCTAAGTGTTAACAAATTAGGTGTGAAGAAGCTCATATCAATGGTTTGTGATGGCAACAATGTGTTTCAAGGTGCAAAAGTTAGTGTCACCACATGAATAAACGATAATGTGGCTCCATTTCTTATCAAAGTGTAATGTTTTGCACATCAAACTTACATACTTGTGCTGGTTTTATCAAATTTCATTACAACACATTTTTGATTTTGTGATTTGCATTTGTGACTAAATATTATTTGCAAAGGACATATGTGACTAACGACTTATGAGTTGTTAAACCCATGTTGTTTCCCCTAACTAGTCACAAAGGACAATGATGTGATCATTTAGTTGTAAATGTCAATCATATTATCAATTAGTTTTTTCTAATTTTGTAAAAATATTGAAATTGCATGTCATAAATTCCCATGGTATGACGTGTAAAGTGTTAAACGATGTGTAAAATGTAAAACAATTTTTACTTGCAATGTTCATATAATAGTCAATTATATTGTGTTTCATTGCACCTATGTATCAAGGTTCTATTTGAAATTGAATCACTTTGAGTTATAAACATTCATTGTTAATCGCATAAGGGGGACTACATGTTGTTGCCATTTGGCCTTATTATATTGGTCATAATAATGCATCTATAGGTATTGGGATTTCTTTGTCATGCCATGTGTCAATGTATTATTCAATAACCAAAGACTTATAATCGCAATATTCATCTAATAGTTGCATGTATTATGTTTTGTTCAACCCATGTGTCAATGTTCTATTTGAAATTTATTCACTTCAAACTACAAAAAAATATTATTAGTTGCATATTGGGGATAACTTGATCAAACATTGTCTTTGAATGACATGCATGAATGGTCATGTTTAATACACAAAAATCACATAATTTTATCCAAAATCATATCATGATAATTGCACGAATTTAGTGAAAATGTAAATCACATGTACTTCACATCAAAAAATCACAAGTACAAAAGACATATATTTTATGTAGAAGTAATATGTATATTTTTCATGCCATTTTTACATTTTGAAGCCCACAAATTTTGCACAAACATATTGTTTTATGATTTTTGCATGGATTCTATTAAAATTTCATGATATTGTAAGTTTGTGATGATGTCATAGTACCTACCTACCTACCTACAAAGTACTTAGTAGGTCATACCTAGGTATGACTAAATATTAATACTTATTACTTTCTAGGTACCTAAAAGTTATGTCGGTAGGTATCACACCTAATAGAAACCAAAGCTACTTAGTAAGTGAGCTAGGTAGAAATATCTAATAAATAGTAATTGTGATTAGGTTGTGATGTTACAATTAGGTTGCAACTAATTTTTATACCATATTGTTTGTCCATTCTTTCAAGTTTGCAAATTACATAAGGAGGTTGGCTGGGTGCACTAAACACAATCAAATTTATCAACTGCCATATGGGATGAGCTAATAAACACCCTAAAAATAAACTCAAAATAAAATAGGATTTAAAAAAAAAAGGTCTTAACATTTAGATCACCTACTTACTTAACCTACACCTAATAATTATCTATTTAAACATGATGCCTACTTAGCCCAAACCTACTTAAGCTAAGTGCCACCTTTGTTAGGTTAAACCTAGGTAGCCTAGGCCACCTAAACTAAACCTATAGTTAGGTGGTCTAGGGTATTATAAATGGCCTAGTTATAAACTAGGCTAGGTAATTTTGGCTACCTAGATTATACGTATGGTTATGTAGCTTAGGCCTACCCAAGGTGCCACATGACCTATTGTAAATGGCCTAATTATAGGCTAGCCCTACATGAGTAGGTGTCTTCTACAACTACTTAAATATAGTTATGGAAATAACTATTTTTAGGTTACCATCTAATGTATGATTAGCTAGTTGACCTTGATTGAATGATGGGAAAAATATATTGTTATTTATTCTTTCAAATATAATGAATAACCTAGATGTTGCCATATGTCATTTAATGGACGATTGTTTAGTTGCTACATGTCAAATTAAAGTTGGTGCATGGTAGTTTCATTGTAGTCACAAGTATAATCACATGAGCACAATTAGATATGTGTATATAGTTGATTTATGCATATTTTACAAATGCAAAAATTCATCCATTGTTTGCAATTAGAGGTCATTGGCGACTTACTGTTTGATGTTGGGTGGTTTTTTATTTGCCAATGTCACTTGCAACCAAAAACATAAAAATTGGTTGTAGATGATAGTTTTTCTTCTAATGGTAAATATGTAAATACTTTTGTTATTATTAAGTAGGTAGGTACTAAGTACATAATGCAATTGTAATGTAACTATCTTGGTTACATATGTGACTAAACGTTTATACCATATTGTGAAAAATAAGAACACAACATGAGAAATCAATTCATTGAAAAAATGAAATAAGTCATAATTATAACTTAATTGTAAGGAAGACCAAAATTCATCCAAACTTGAAAAGTAGTTGCATAAACAAATTATAGTCAAATTAACAACATTTAGTCACACGTACTAGTCAAATAGGAGGTGGTTGTAAACAACAATATTTCTTATAATGCAATGTATTGTTTGATAACTAGGGACCTAACATTGCAACATTCACTATTAGTCACATAATCGAGACTACATGTGCCACTTGGCTTCATTATATTAGTCACACAATGCATTTATAAATTTTGGGATTTCCTTGTCATGCCATTTGTTGATGTATTATTTGATAACTAGGGATCTATAGTTGCAATGTTCATGTAATAATTGCATGTATTGTGTTATGTTGCATCCATGCCTCAAATTTTTATTTGATATTTATTCACTTGAAGTTGCAAAATGTAATTTTAGTTGTAGAATAATGATTACTTGTTTCTACCACTTATTTTGATTATATTGGTCACGACAATGCATATGTAAGTTTTGGGACTTCCCTTGTCATGCCATGTGTTAATGTATTGACAACCAAGGATTTATAGTACATTATGAATCATGATGTTGACTATATAATCACAACTTGTGACATCTTGTTGCCACATGACATGCCATATCATCATCACAAAAGATTGAATAAATGACATTTTTAACTAAGTAATAATTGATATTTCATAGAAAGTAATGTCATGAATAATGATGTTGATTATAGTCATATGACCTTGTTGCCAGATGACATGACACATCATCATGATGGGAGATTGAGTTGTTGTTAGTCACAAAGGTTTTGATGTTGTTTTTGACTAACTAATTTCACATCACAAATATATATTAACACAATTTGAAGAATAATAAAAAAGTTTACTAAAAAAAACCAATGATTTGTCATATTGACTATAGTCACAAAACTATGATGCCACATCGTGTCCTTTGCCATTACTGAATGAATTATGTGACTATGTAATCATAGATATAGTCGAAAAAAACAATAGTTGTTTTTGGGTTTGGTTGAAAAGGACACAATGTGTTATAATGTTTAAGTTTGGTCAATTGCTTATAAGCCCTCCTTTAGGCATTGTATGGGTTCTTTTTTCATTCATTAAAAAAATTCTTGAATTTCGTAGGTTGTTTGATGTGCTCACAAATAAAGGAAATAATTTGTCAAAAAATGTGAAAACAAGATGGATTAACATGATATCTTGCATAAAACACATTATGGAACAATATTGTGCTTTGATTGCAAATATGCATGATGATGTGTTGAGGAACAACATTGGCATTCATAATTTGAGCTTGTTTTGTGACTTGGAGTTGATTTTGGGTTTACATGCCATTTTTCCTCTTTTGCATTGTGTGCATACCTTAATCAAATTTGTTCAATCTTGTGACATCTTCATGTGTGACTTTATTGATGCAATGAAGATTTACCAATTGGAGCCCCACTATTCTTATAACAATATATTCATCGAATTTGATGAGCTAAATTCTCTTTAGAATTTCACTAGCAAGAATTTTCCAATGAATTAGTTAATAGACATCAATGGTAAAAAAGTTGATTGCCTTATCATTGGGTTCTTTTTTTCTAAGTATTTTGTGAATTAGTGGTGTTTTGTAATAATGTCAAACCTGTGTTGAGGCTAAATTTCCCCAAGGTGATGACGCATGTGAATATTTTTCTTTGAAGGCTATGTAAAGTCTTTAGTTCATGAACTAGAGGCTAGATTCTTGAACCCATGAACTTATGTTGGCATTAAGTGTGATCTACTTTAATTTTTGGGTTGATTGCTTTAATGATGTTTAAAATGTTTCCATTAGCACTTGATTGTCATCAAGGATACCTATTACGGGCTTCATGATGTGTGGAAGGATGGGGTCTTGATGAAATCTTTACTTGATGGTTGTGATTTGGATTTGCAATGTTTTTAAAAAAAAGACTATGGTTGCAAACAATGAACCAACCATGAAAGAGGACTCTTTTTTGAATTATATCATTTGATTGTGGGCCAAGATTATGTACATTTTCTTCCATCTTCAAGCACAAACTCTTCAAATGTATTAAGCTTCTTGATATTGCTTGTGTTCAAATCCTTGAATATGTGGAAGATGAACATTGTTTCTTTGCAGTGATATTAAAAAAAATAAGTTGAAAAATTACCTCACTTGCCATTTGGATCAATATATATGTGTTCTTGCACAATGATTTGCATTATTGAAAAAGTTCCTTTTAAAGAGGCCATCAAACATTAGAAGAACACAAAGGCACAATATTGCCTTGATGCTTATAAGTAGAAGGTTATTTTTTGAAATAAATGTTAAGCTTTATGCCCTTTCTGATGGGGAAAGTTTCCTTTTTTATGGAGTTTTTTTGCACAATTGTGGATCACAATCATAGGCATAAAATTTGGTTCATTTTCATTGAAACATACATTGCATGCAATGGTCATCTTTTTAAGTTATGGAAATACATGTTTTGATAGGCACATGCATTGCGCCTTTTTACATGTGTGTTTGTATATTATGGAATGTTCATTATTTACTATTCATTGCTCATTAAAATTTTATGGAAGTGGAATGTGGAGTAGGGCTTTGGGGTTTCAAGGGTCCTTCTAGTTTGTAACTACATTGTGCAAAATGCAATAATGTAACTCTAAGTAAGTTACCCCAAGACGATGGGGACGTCCAACTTTTCATAAGGAAAATGTGATTAAACCCAATTCTTGCAACTTTCTTAGGGAGACAAGGACTTTAAAAAAAATTCTTGAAAAACTTTTTTAACAAAGCTACCTTGGGAAGAAAGGCACTTGGAAGCCCTAACCATGTTGGCCAAGGAACATGCCCTTTTCCAAATTCTCATTTTTTCCATGGACATATGAAAAAGAAAATGGAACTTCTTCCAACAAGATGTTTTGGGAAAATATGCACTTGAAATTTCTTCAAAGAAAAGGGGACTTAACAATAGTAGAAAAATCACATTTTGTGATTTGTGTTAAGCAATTAAAAGTGTTGTTTGAGATTATTTTGGAGACCAAAATAATCCTAAATGACACTTATAGTTGTTTAAAACAAGTTGCAAAATGGTGTTTTTAAAATTAGTGTAACCAAGTTTTCTTGGGCAAGTTCTTCAACCTAGTTGGCTTAAGAACGAATGAACTTGGAAACCCCAACCAAGTTGGTTGAAAAATAGGTTGAAATATTCCTTGGGCAACTTGGTTAAAGCTTCCAAGTTTTTCAAGTCCCCTTCTCCTTGGGACTTTGGTTCCCAATTCTTGAAGAAGGTTACACAATGAATCAATGTTGTATGTGTTAGTTTATTCTATAATTTATTACCTATATTATACAACAATTTTTGCTTTCTCATCCATTATGCAACTTTTCATCCATATTGTGCTAACCATTGCACCTTGACAAATTTCTTAAAAAAGAGGTGCAAGAAAGATAGGTTAAACATTCATTATATTTTGGAAAAATCAAAATAAAAAGTAATTTTCTTGTTGGGCATTGTCTTACAAATGCATTAAGCCTTATACTACATTTAGCTCATTATTCTTGTTTAGTGTTTTATGTATGTAAAGCATTTGGTGGCTAATAAATAGGTAGATAATAGTGTTGATTGGTTCTTGATTTCAAAAAGAATTAGTTCTAATTTTTTTGGGGTTTTTGATGAAACCTTTGGTTTGGTCTTGAGACCGGTTCTTTGGATTTATGAACCTTTGGTTTTGGTCATTTTTGTAAAGAATTTAGAATCAATTTAGTTCCATCTCCACTTACACACAAGTAAACATAATTATTTTTTGTGTAATATTATTAATTGTTTGACTAGTCCAAAAAATTCAAAATAGAGATTTTACAATATTAATTATGTACAACCAATCAAAACTAATAACTTGCCTCAAATGTAAGCCCAAGATTATATATATTTTAAAAATAATGTTGTACTTATCTACTTAGAGAACCTCAACTTGTTCAAAATAGGGCAACACTTGGTTTAGGTTTTAATTCAATTTTGAAAGGAAATCAATTGGTTGATTATGCCCCAATGACGATTCCAACTAAAATGGAAACATCTAGTCCAAATAATGTATAACCCAAACTTAAACCTACCAACACTAGCACATACATTCGAATTGTTAGTATACATTTGATCAATGTGGTTAGTTATGAGATAAGATTACAAACCAAAATTATTTTTTTGTCTTGCCAACACTAGTAGATACATGTGAATCGTTAGTATATAGTTAATCAATGTGGTTAGTTATGGGACAAAGATTACAAACCAAAAATTGTTTCTTGTCCACACACCATAAGAGTGAGAAGAACATGATAGCCCAAGTGGTGTTTTGGAGTATCAATTTTGGTGTTGTGAGACTTCATTTGGACTTTCATATTTGTTTTTCATTTTTCTTTTGGGAAAAGGAAACGCTTTTCATTGAGTCCAAGGTTAATTCAAAACTTCGAGTCATTCAAATTCTATTTTAGCACCCTTTTTTTTCCTTTTTTTTTTTTTTTTTGTGTGTGTGGTGGGTTTGTTTTTCCCAAGAATACTCATCCATTTTACAATGAGTAGAATGAAACCCCCATGGATGGATGGATGGATGGATGGATGGATGATTTGGGTATTTATTAAAGGGAATTACCTCCAACCAAAGATCTTCCATCCAAGATCTTTGGCATTTAAGGGTGTACTTAAGTGCACCAAGCTAAACCACAAAAGGGTTGGGGAGGTGGTGACCTTGGAAGGTAAAAGTCAAACAAAAGTGTAATTAGGCTAGGCACAAACTGAAATTCTAGAACATAAAGGAAGCTTAAGGAAGCTTGTGTAATGCAATAACTTAGTGCAATCTTGAGGCACAGTTTGTTACCACATCAAGTACTTGTACCACCCAAAGAAAGGCTTTCTGACTTGAGAGGAAATTTGCATTAAATGATGGGAAGAGATCATGATCCTCCCGCCAACAACAACATCTTTCTTGTGACTTGGGGGAGGAGGGGGGGAATGCAATGACATGTTTTTGCTACATACATTGTTTGCTAGTTGACCTAATAACTTGAAGGATTGATGAAACCTAACTTGAAGGATTGATGAAATTTTCCTCCCCCCCTCCAACCCCACCCCACCCCACAACACCAAAGAGAAGAGTTTTTTAAAGAGTGTTTAGTTTTTAACCCTAATATATATATTATATAAAAACCCATAAGTTCATAATGTGTTCAACAATATTTCCCCCCCTCTCGCCCCCATTTTGACTTGCCAACAAGAGCTTGTGTTTGGTTGAAACTTGAGTTGGGAAATGGACCCCACTAGAGTTAAATGAAATTCCTTCACCATTCTTGGAATTCATGGGTTTAATGAAGAAGGTGGGTTTAATAAATCAACAAATCCCACACAAAAGTTCCCTTATGTGAGAAAAAAGACATGGTTTGAAGTTAATTCCCAATTCCCCAAAGTAATAAATTCAGCACAAAGTCATGCTATTAAAAAAAAGGCATGGGTAAGAAGAGATGGTTCCCAGTTCCCAAGTAGTCAAAAAATCCCCACATACCTAACTAGACCAAGTAGTCAAAAAATCCCCCACATACCTAACTAAACCAAGTAGTCAAAAAATCCCCACATACCTAACTAAACCAAGTAGTCAAAAAATCCCCCACATACCTAACTAAACCAAGTAGTCAAAAAATCCCCCACATACCTAACTAAACCAAGTAGTCAAAAAATCCCCCACATACCTAACTAAACCAAGTAGTCAAAAAACCCCACATACCTAACTAAACCAAGTAGTCAAAAAATCCCCACATACCTAACTAAATAGAGGAGGCTCACTCACTCACACATGTTGTTTAGTTGTGACCTAATAGTAGAGCCCCAAACAACATATTTTTTCTGGTACCTAAAGCCCTAGGGCAAGGGCTCTTAGGTCCTAGGGTAAGGTGCTTTAGGCCCTAGGGATTTAGGGGCTTTACCAGGATGAAAGTGGATGAATGTCTCACCACCAAAAGAAAGTGAAACTTAGAACCAGGATGGAAACAAGGTCATTTATTTAGAGAAAATGAATAGAATGAAAACTGGATGAATGATTCACCACCAAAAATAAAAGGGGGGGGGGGGGGTTAAAGGGAGATGAGGACAAATGGAAAAGCTTATTTAATTTTAAAATCCCAGGATGAAAGTGGATGAATGTCCCTAAAATAATGACAAAATAAAAAACCATGATAAATAAAATGGATAAGGCTCATTTAATTTTTTTTTTCACGTCCCAAGAACTGGGGAAAGTGGACGAAACTGAAGGGAACTTTGGATGAAAGTGGGGAGGAATAGTGGATGAAAAACCCACGATAATAAGTGATAGGTAGACAGACAATTTGGGCACAAATTTTTACTTAAAAAAAAAAATGTCCACCCAGGAAATAGAAAGTGGATGAAACTGAAGGAAAGTGGATGAATGTGGGTAGGAATAGTGGATGAAACAAAACCACGATGAGTAATAGTTAGTAGACCAGACAATTTGGGCACAAATTAATTATTTTTAAAAATGTCCTCCCAGGAATTGGAAAATGGATGAAACCGAAGGAACGTTGATGAATGTGGGTAGGCATATTGGATGAAAGGGTAGGTTTCGTTCGGAAGGGAGCCAGTCCAGTCCAGTCCACGCCGCTGTGTCCTCTGTCGCGGCACCACAGCGAGCGAGCGCTCTGCAGCAACAGCAGCAGGCGAAGAGGGGCGATGGTGGGGTCCTCATTGCGGGACAAAACAAAAGCACTGACGATGGAAACTCTCTCTCTCTCTCTCTCTCTCTCTCTCTCTCTCTCTCACTCTTTTCTAGAAAAACAACTGAACTGAACTGAACTGACAGCAGCCTCGATCGATTGTCAGGTTGTTTGCTTGCTGGCTCCATTTCTTTTATGATTATCACCAGATGCTGCCGCTGCTGTTGCTGTGGTGAGGAGGAGGGAAGGGAAGGGAAGGGAAGGGAAGGGAAGAGATGGAGGAGGACTCAGGATCAGGAATGGGTTGTTGTTGTTGTTGTTTCTCTTCAACAACTTTGTTTGAGCAGTGAGCATTGTCTGTGATCTGAGTTCGTTGTTGTTGTGTGTGTGTTTTGACTTTGTGCTGCTTCCAATGCAGCTCAGGGCGGTAATCATGGAAGGAAATCCCTTCCATAGTAGCTGTAATGTTTTCATTCTAATGGGTTGCATTTTTGTAGCTGATCCACCAGCAGCAGAGCAGCAGCCCAGTTCAGCTCCGGAAGTAACAGCTTCAAAGATTCATGAGTTTATTGTTGCTGTAGAGCTAGCTGGATTTGAGCTGTGGATATAGTGCAGCTTCTGGTTCCAGACAGACTGACAGACAGACCCATCCCCATGTAAGCTCATCTTTGGAGCTTTCTGACAGTTAAGCAAGAAGAAGAAGAAGAAAGAAGAGAAAAGTGGGGAAGAAGGAAGTGCAAATTGGGTGCTTGCAGAATGCTGCTAGGAGGAGCTGCTGTTGCTGCTGCTGGAGTGAGAGACAAAAGAATGTCCAGAGGAGGAGGAAGAAGAAGAAGAAGACTTGCAGCAAGTTCTTTTAGTATTATGAGGAACATAAGAAGATGTCAATCAATAGCAGAACAGAGAAGAAGGTAGCAACAGCAGCAAGTTTTCAACAAGAAGAAGAGGAAGAAGAAGGTAAGAAGATCCTGAAGCACCTGGAGAAGCATCTGCATGTGACCAATTGCATTCACATCAGTAATCACTTGCACATGCAGAAGAAGAAGAAGAGGAACAGCAGCAGCTCTTCCCCGACGACGACGACGACGACGATGTTGGACACTGGCAGGAAAGCAGCTTCTTCCTCCTCCCCCCATGAGCTCCCTCTCATCAGAGAACTCACAGCAGTGAAGAAGAAGGTGAAGGCGCTCCGGGATCCGCCAGCCACCGCCTACTCGTCTCCCAACATCTACGAAACCGAAGTGGATTTCACGGAGAACAGAGCAGGTCGAGGAGGTCACAGAGGAGATGGAGTTCTTCAGCCGCAACTCCTTGCGGGTCGAAGGATCGCAACACAGCGAAACAGGTTGCTTCATGATGATGGGTCTGGTGTTTGCTCCGCGAAATCCACTCCTACTGCAACAACAAATCGCACTTGGGTTGATGATCCTGATGATGACGACGACGACGATGGGGAGGCCGAAGAAATGGGTACAAGAAGAAGAAGAAGAACTCGAGGATTTGTAGGAGACCAGGAGGACGATCATCACCATCATCAGTCGCCACAATGGAGGAGACATCAGCAGCTGCAGTACAAGGGAGGAGGAGAGGAGGGATGCGGCAACAGCAGCAGACTAGGAAGGCGGAGAGGGATGAAAGCAAGCAGATGCGCTGAGGGAGGATCGTCGCTTGAGGACGATACAGACAAGAATGTGGTCGCTGCTGCTCCTGCTGCAATGAGGTTCAAGTGTCGACAGAATGGTCACCTCTCCTCCTCTCCTCATGCTTCTTCTCAGCCCCGAGGAGATGGTTCTTCTTCTACTGCAGCAGCAGCAGCAAAATCACCGCTGATGTGCACCAGCACCACCACCACCACAGAAGAACCACCACCCACAAAATACAAGCGATCGCGCACAACCACGCGAAGAGGGCTACCGGACGCCAGCAGCAGAAAACTTAATGAAGATGATGTGAACCCTAAGCGCCTAGGAATCCATTCCAGGGGAAGGATACGCAACCCTAGAGCAGCAGTTCATCATACAACAACCAGAGGACAGACAGAATCGCCTGAAGCAGCAGCAACAGCCCCTCATCCTCCTCCTCATGATGCTCGCGAACTGTCTGAGATGATCCCGCAGCAGCAGCAACAAGGATGCGGGATCCCTTGGTATCAGTCTCGTGCCCACAAGGGCAAGAAGGGTAAGAGGTTGCTGGATTTTGCAGGGATGGGTTTCACATGTGCATTTCCAGAAGCCATGATGAAGAAGAAGGTCATGGACTCAAAGAAGCAGCAACAGCAGGCTTCAGGAAACAATGTGTTAGGAGGATCGCTCCGGTATCATGAAGTAGTTGCTGCTACAGCACCAAGCATGAGTCCAGCAGCAGCAGCAGCAACTCCAGTGACAACAACAATAGTAGTAGGAGAAGGAGCACAGCAGCAGTCAACACTCTTGCAATTGGATTCTGGTGCCAATGAAGCTCGGATTCTTGTCAATAGGGAAGAAGAGCAAACTCTTGACTATGAGGAGCAAGAAGAAGAACAAGAAGAAGGCAAACACACACATGAATGCACATATGATGATGATGATGATGATGATGATGACAACCACATTGGTACTCCTGGCATGGATTCTAGGATTGAGAAAAGTCCATCTGCTTGTGACCTGCTTTCAGATTCAGGCTTGATTTGTTCTTCAGGGAGAATAAAAGCTCACAACAACATCCGGCACCAAGATGATGGCAATGGCATGGGATATTCGAAAGCCAGTCCCTGTGGGGAACAGTATGATGATTTGCTCAGCAGAGAAACTCTGATGCATCAAAGCTTGAGCCACAAGTACAGGCCCAAGAGTTTCAAGGATCTTGTCGGCCAAACGCTTGTGGTGAAAGCTCTGACAACTGCCATCACCAAAGGCAAAATTGCGCCTCTGTATCTGTTTGCAGGCCCTCATGGAACAGGCAAGACGAGTACAGCGAGAATCTTTGCAGCAGCTGTGATATGTCACAACACCGAACCACATCGTCGTCCCTGTGGTCTTTGCAGGGAATGCACAACTCTTACACTTAACAATACAAGCAGCAGCAGTCATTATGTGAAGGAGATTGATGCAAGTAACCTGGAGCTGGATCACATGAGAAGCGTGCTGCATCGGATGAGCTTGCTGTCACAGTCCAATTCCCATCACCACCACCACCACCGCGTCTTCATTGTTGAGTGCTGTGAAGCTTTGAGTGCTGAAGCATGGAACACATTCCTCAAGTTCCTGGATGATCCTCCGAGAAACATGGTGTTTATCCTCATCACCAGTGATCTCGAGCATTTGCCTCTTGCAGCTACTTCCAGGTTTCGAGTGCTACCTATGTTCTTCATGTTCAATGGGTCATTCACAAATCTTCTGTTATCTAAATTTGTTGTTTCCAATGTGCGCTTGTTGCAGCAGCAATGGCACCAGGATCCATCTCTATTCCTGATGTAGTCCTTTATTGTACTGTAGTAGACTGGCAACACTGTCGATACATACAGATTGGTTTTTGTGTGCTCATGGTAAAGTGTCCATGTCATGGGGTGTGGGAAACTGATCATCACAGGTGCCAGAAGTTCTCTTTTGGAAGATTGAAAGAGATGGAAATAGTGACTCGGCTGCAGTTTCTTGCCACTAAAGATGCACTTGAGGTGGATGAGGCTGCACTATTGTTGATAGCAGCAAGAGCTAATGGCTCTCTCCATGATGCAGAAACAACACTAGATCAACTTAGTCTCTTAGATAGGAAGGTTTCACTAGCCATGGTTGAAGAGCTTGTAAGTCTTTTTTGTCTTTCACACAGACACGTACCCCAACCAACTTCTCTCTATCATCATCATGGTGGCCTTGATACATTTGAAGCTGCTATTGTTTCAGGAGATGATGGATCACCTATGGTGCCTGCTAATGCACCTTTGAAAGAAAGTGAAGTAGTTTTTTGTTTTTCCAAGCTTGCTTTCCAAGTTTGCACCTTGTTTTGTGTTTTTGCAGGTGGGACTAGTCTCAGACAAGAAGTTATTGGAACTGCTTGATTTCGCACTTTCAGCAAACACCACAAACACTGTACGATGTTTGCGGGAGCTTCTTGACTCAGGGGTTGATGCCTTGTCGCTGGTTGCACAACTTGCATCACTGATCACCAACATACTGGCCGGGACCTCTGATGTACACAGCGAGATGAAAGGATTTTCTAAGAGAAACTTTTGTATGCCAATCTCTCTCTCTCTTTGCAACCCATGTGGTGGTGGTGGTCTTGTTTTACTTGTCTCCTGTGATACTGGAATTTTTGAGCAGAGGCTCAACAACGGGACCTTGTTGAATTTGTGAGTGTTCATTTGGTTTTTTGCAGCAAAGAAGGAACAACAGCAACGTTTACGTCAAGCTTTGAAGGTGCTAGCAGAATCAGAGAAGCAGCTACGAGTCTCCAATGACCGGCCAACATGGTTGACTGCTGCACTCCTGCAATTTGCACCTGATCGGTCATACCTCCCATCGTCTGTGGACACAAGCATGACACCGAGCCCTATAGCATTTGATACCTTTGAGAAAATCACAGCTGCAGAAGCTTATACACCCAGGATTCAAACTTCTGGAGACTGGATTTTGGACACCCAAAAATCTCAAAGTTCACATCAAGTTGTGCTGACACCCAAATTGCCACCGACTGCCATTGTCGAGGAAAAGAAAGAGAGAGCTGCACAACAACAAACACTGTGTGCCACCACCACCACCTCTCATTCAGAGGGCAAGAAAAAGTTGCCATCCGGAGGAAAGCAATCAGAGGCCAAAGTACATCCTGCAGAGTCCCCAATGGAAAAGGCTGGAAAGAGTCCGTTGGTAGCAACCACATCACAGCTTGGATCCATTGTTCTTTTTGATGGAGGTCGAGTGGCTGAATCCCGCAACTTCCAAGTGCTTGGCTGCCGGGAACTAGAAGATGTCTGGGTGAAGGTTCTACATGGCTGCCGTTCAAATGTGTTGAGACAGCTCTTGCAAGCCCATGGCACGTTGATTTCTCTCTGTATTGCAAAAGGTGAGCTGCAGCCTTTAGGCCGAAGTTTTCTTGCATGAGGGATGACTTTTTGCTTCTGGAAGACTCTTATGTTGATGAGGATTTTTTAGCTTGTGGTGGTGATATAGCAGCAACTGTTGCTTGAGTTCTACCTGGCTAGAACCATATGCATGTCTGCCTGTGTTAGTTGCACCACAAAATTCTGGCCGATTCTTTTGTATTATCCTTGGGGAAGTTTTCATATTGACCTTTTGCTCGTGGTCTGAGATAAAGGGGTGCTTGTATTGATTGAATGTAACAGATAACTCATATGCGGTTTCCCATGTGGAGTTTCAGCATGTGGAACAGAAAGCAAGAGCAGAGAGGCTCCGCAGCAGCACTTGCCATGCTTTTCAAATGGCACTTGGGTGCCCAGTAGAGCTGAAGCTCAGCCTATCTTGCCCACCGACCACTGTCACAGAGGACTCCAAAACATTACATGCTATGGAGTCAACAGCAGACTCAGAGGCAGCAGCAGGCCCATCAAACACTACTGTGCACATTTTTACAGAAAACTCATGTTCTTTGAGTGCTCGACAGATGCAGGAGGCGTTGTTAGGTGACCAACAGCAAAGGCAATTTGCGAAGAAAAATCAGCAACACCATGGCGGTCTAGTTGGTCACACTTGTGTCATGAATCCTGATTACGTTGACCAAGCTCAAGTTGGCAGACATCAGGGTCATGGTTATTCACCTGCATTGGAGAACAACCCCAGTGAAGAAGTTCCACAAGATGTGCTGGAAGTATTGTCACGACAAAAGTTCAGACAAAAAGCTTCACACAAGTCGAGCACAGCTACGACCCAACCCAATGGACATCTTGAGAAGTCAGATGAGAGCTGCACACAGACGAAGAGCAAGCAGGAGAAGGCAGCTAAGCACAAAAGCTCTGAATTCAAAGGCATCATCTCTATTGAGCAAGAAACTTTGTAAGTTTTGGTTCCATTTTGTGAATCACACCTTGTTTTTGCATGCATTTTAGCTTGGGGTTTTGGGTGTAGGGTTTTGTTGGTGGTCATCACTATTGAGCAAGAAACTTTGTAAGTTTGGGTTTTATTTTGCAAATCATGCCTTGATTTTGCACACATTTTAGCTTGGGGTTTAGGGTTTTGTTTTTCATCTGTCTGTTTTTTATCAAACAGGAAGTTGCAATCACGCATCAAATCCTCCAGACGTCCTCTATGCTGGAAATCATCTCCACCCAGAAAGCTAAAGGTAAATTTGCATCCAAACTTCTCATGAACAAACGTGCATGACTTTTGATGTTTCAGAACTTGCCATGGTTTTTCAACAGCATGCGTTGTCCCTAAACCCTAAAGCCTATCCCCAATCCCCGACCCCAAAACAAATTAGATGTGGAAATGACATAATTGTGTTTTGTGTGTTTTGTTTAGGGAAAGCCAAATCATCGGAGATCTCAAAAAAGAGTAGCATTTTTCTTTCGAATGGTACCTTGTACGAGATCAAGAATCAAATGATGAAGGTGTGTTCAACCACAATTTTGGTTATTCTACCCAATCTGTCTATTCCTTTGGGTCAAGGCCTCCAAACTCTCAAGTTGAGGCTAGTTGTCAGTTTACAAAGGGTATGGGAGCACAAAGAGAGAACAATTTTGAGATGAGTTTTGTGTGGCAACCCTTAGGAAAAACAAAACCTAAGGTGTTAAAAAACAAGACTTGAAATGCACAAATGTCAATGTAGTAACCCGCAGCCTTAGGTTTTTTGACTACCCAGTCTCTCTCTCTATTCCTTTGAATCCCTTGGGTGGAGCATGTTTCAAGATAGTTATCGATCAAAGGCAGGCACATTGCCCAAGTGTGCACAATATCACTACATTGAAACCTTGTTACAGTCACATCACACCATTGGGTATTAGGGATTCTATGGTACTAAGGATTTGTGATCATATTTGTGTACAATCACACCCCGTGCAAACGATTACAAAGGATGCTGCTATATTCAAAGACTTCAAAGTAGCCCTTCGGTGCTAGAACCAAACATTGATTTGTTTCATTTACTGTCTTTTTGGGTAGATTGCACAATCCTAGTTAGTGCTGTATACCCCATCTTCCTCAAGGTCTATGCAGTCTCCATGCATTGAGATTGGAGTGGATTGTGCCAAAGAAACAAGGGGGTAGAAGTGAGATTTGGCACCATTATTTTGAGTGCTTATCATCAAATAGAAATTCTACTCTTAACGGAATTGTTGCAAAGTCCTACCATGTAAGTGGGAGGATCGTAGCAAGATCCTTCCTCACATTTGAGGAAGGAACATTTGTAGACATGATTCCATGACAATTTGACCAAAAAAGAATCCACTTCTATAATAAGTCATTATGTTTGAGAGTCGGTGGGAGGTAGAAATTTGGCGTTGGATCATGCCAAGTTTCATGATCTGACCCTAAGGACCATACAAACTGAAAGACATTATAGGTGTGTACCCTTCCAAATAGGATTGTGCCATGTTAATTTTATTCTACGTTGTTGGGCTTGAAATGAGTTTGAAAATGGACGTGATTTTTTTAAAAAAAACTACGTGGAGCTATTAAGGTTTGCCAAATTCAATTTGTGGGATTTATTGATGATGTGGTCAATTGCAAGCTTCTCAACTATTTGTGTTGCCCTAGTGTAAAACGAGCCATAGCTCAATGTTAAGTGAATGGTAGCTTAACATAAAATTTTCATGGCAACTAGGTTTATAAGTCCTAAATGGCTAGCATGGTATCATGGGACTCAACCCTAGAGTCCCTAACACCAAGTGTGAATGCACCTTTAGTACTATACAAGATTTTTTCTAGACTTGCATTTGTGTTCCCTATTGTAATGTTCTTCTAACCTTGGGCTCCATGTTGTTGGGCACTACCAATGACAATGAAACGACGAGAATGCTAAGTTGATTTTTTTGTGGAAATTAAAGTTTCATTCTAATGACATTGTATTCAAGTGATCACGATTGAATTCGAATTCAATTGAAGAGAAATGTGATACAAATAGGTGCACAAGGTATTGAAAATATATGCTTAATCACTTCCATTTCCATCATATCTATGACTATGGTGAAGGACAAAGAAACTTTGAGAAAATATCTTTCCATTCCATTTAGGAACACATTTCAAACTCTAATTTTATTTTGCAAGACAAAACAACATATTGACCCTATAATTATCCCCAAATACTATACTATACTATACTATACTATACTACCTATAATATTATATAATCATTGAAATTTGGTTTTTCCTTGAAGATGTTATTGTAAGTTGGAACATCCAAATCACAAGTTTTTCTATGTGGAGTGATTTGATGTCATTAGACATGATTTTAATTAATGTTTACATCCCATTCAAAAATGTTGATCTTTTTCTTGTTCAATTCCTTGTTTTTTTTCTTTGCTAGTTTGATCTTCCTTGCAAATTCTTAGCTAATTAGGTTTACATCCCTTTTGATCACATTGACATTTTTTTTGTATCCATCACATTTCATATCTTTTTTGAAAAGTTGACCTTAGTGATTTTTTTTGGAATAAAAGTTGTTATTTTTTTCACAAAAAATATTGGAAAACATTGGAAAATTTTGTCAAATGTTCCCTATCACAAAATTGAAATTTAAAATAAAATTATATATATATATATATATAACCTACATTGCACTTTCATATACAATGCAACTTGAATAGCAATGGTTGAAATTTTCCAAAAATAAATAAAAATAAAATTTTCAAAGAATAAGATTTTGGGGGAGGAAAATAAAGAATCCTTTTGGAATATTCTTCTTGGCGTGGGGGGGGGAGGGGCATGGATGAGATATTTCATCCATCTGCCATCGCCAAGAACCCGTGCGAGCTTGCAGCACTTTGTGTACTGTAATTCGGGTCGTCTCTCTCGTCGAGTTGTTGTTTCCTGGGGATTTTGTTACAAGATCTCTCCAGCTTTAGAAGTAAAAGAGAAAAACATCACTATGGTGTTCAAGGAAGACTATCCCAAGTTCGAGGAAACGGCGCCGGATGACTTCGACCCGGCGAAGCCATATGCGGATCCTGTGGCCTTCATCGAGCAACGGGAGCATTTGGTGCGGGAGAAGTTCGTGGAGATCGAGAAGGCCAAGATCCTGCGAGAGAGGCTGCAGCAATGCTACTGGCGAGAGGGCGTTAACCACGTTTTCAAGTGCCGCTCGCTTGTGAAAAAGTACATGGACTCGCTCAAGAATCTCAACTGGGGCAAAGATAACCGCCCGCACTACTTGAAAGAATGAAAAATAGGGTTAATTTCTTCTTCTTCTTCTTCTTCTTCTTCGTACGTTTTGGGAGTCGAAGAAGAAGTTGTGCTGTATAAGGTACTGAGGATCACTGCCTCCCAGGGTCCTCAGTGTGGCTTGCGGAATTCTGGAATGAAATTCTGGTCTGCCTGTTCTGGTGAGAGGTGATTCAGCATATTAGGGTTTCACAATCAGTGAAGGCCAGTTTAGCGTTTGCAATCAGGGAACTTTCACTAGCAGCTATTCCTCTGAATTTATGTCTCTTCTGCACTTTTTGTTTTGTTTTTATTTTGGTGATGTGCCTCTGGCACTCTTATCGACTGATACTGCATGTTGTCATGTTGCCATTTTTTGAATTCCTGCTTTTTCAGATGGTTTGTTGCAGATTCCCTGTCACAATCCTATCTTCAAACGTGCAGCGGGTGTTGATGAGAGGCTTCCGATGATATTAGGGATGGGGTTTCATTCTTCTTGTTTGCTGCATTTTGATGCTTTGATGTTTTGATACCTTGTCAGTTTCTTCAGCCTATCTTGTTTCAGATTTCACTGCTTGTCAGGTTTTTCAGCTTATCTCATTTCAGATTTCAGTACTTCATTGTAGGGTCCATAAAGTGATGGGGCTGTTGCTGTCAATGAATGTTTGATCAAATCATGCAGGTGGTCAGAAACTCTTAGAAGAAGGTCCATAAGATGATGGGGCTGTTGCTGAGGCTGTAGTGGAATGCATGATCAAATTTTGCAGGTGGTCAGAAACTCTTAGAAGAAGGTCCATAAGATGATGGGGCTGTTGCTGAAGCTGTAGTGGAATGCATGATCAAATTTTGCAGGTGGTCAGAAACTCTTAGAACATCCATAAGATGATGGGGCTGTTGTTGAGCCAAACCAAGAAAGTGTCAAACCCGACACTCAGTTGGTTTGACACTCAGGTTGTGGCAATGGTTATCAGCAAGCTTGCTGTGAACAGGACGAGCATGTGAAATGAAAAAAAGCCTAGAACAATTAGGAATTCCCTGATGTGGTCCTGGGATTTCAAGTGATCTGTTTGAAACATGTGATAAATCACTTCAGAACCTATCTGCGTAGTGAGTGAAAGATCAGATTCACTACTCTTGACACTACCTGAAGAAGATACAGTGCATGAAGAAAGTCTTCTTCGCAGCAATGTATGAAGCTTTTTTGGGCAGTAACAAAGTAGTGATGTTATCAATAGTGACAATCAAAAGCTCTTTGTGGTGAGGTCCTGTTCTGTGCTTGTTTGTCTATCTGCTTTTCCAATGTGGGTGATGATTGTGAGAGTATGGATGCAATAATGAAAGGATAATATGATTCTCAGTAATCTTGTCTTAATATCTTCTTTGGTGCATACTTCTTTGTTTTTGACCAGTATACAAGTGCCATATGGTCAGCATGGAACATGAACTTGTTGCCTAACAGTCAGTGCCCTAAACTTGTGATGTGTACAGATCTGTTTACTTTTTGTTGTCGACCATGTTTCAGAAGCTCGACACTGGCAATTCCCATGCAGTTGAGCTTCTTTTGCCATATTCATCATGTGAAAGTCTAGTAGGATTGTTCCTTTTCATTCTAATAACAGCTGGATAGCTCTAGAGTCTATACCTCCTTCACAGGGGAGAACAAAAGTGCTGTATCAGTCTCATCAACAGCAAAGACATTTTCTCTTCTCTTACTTTGTTTCCATTGGAGGAAGGAAGTGAGAGAAAGAATACTTATTGGCCAAATGACCAGCACCTACCATTACTCAAAACAAATGAGCTTGCTTGCCACCTGAAAAGCACTTATTTGGCAATATGGTGCCATTGGCATGTCTGCACACTTTGAAGGAGCATAATCACCCTTAGAAACGACCTGTTATTTTGAGTAATTCCTGGGGGGGGGCTCAATGCTTGCAAAATATACAAACCCTAGCTAAACAAATTTACTGCCAATATTTGAGCTTTTTCTTCTTGCAAAATCTCTTCCAAAACTGGCATCAAATCATATGAAACTACTGTGCAAAATCAAGAGTCTGTTTCCTTTGAGTGTAGGTTTTTACCCAACCTCCGGCGCTCATAGCTTCTTTGATTACGACCCCTCCCTAACCTTCCACCGTAAGCAGAGCCCCTCTGGCCACGCCCAAAATTATTGTTGCTGTCTCCATTACTGTACATGGTGTTTCTAAATCTGTCATTCTGAGGGGTATTCCTTCCTTGCTCCTGGATTGCCACCTTTGAAGTTGAAGTCGATCCCTCAGCAAACTGTGGGGCTGAAGGCAATGTTGTTCCAAATTCTTCTTGAACATGAATCATATCATTCTGGTCCACAGCTTGCTCAACCTTTTCAACTTGCCCAATTTTTTCTCCACTGCCATGGTGGTTGATACCAGAATGCAGAGCCCTATCTCCACTGCTAACTTCTTGATTTAATCCAGTATTGCTATTGTGTAGGGGAATGTGATTAATCTGTCTCCCAGAACCTCTCCATCTAGAGCGGCTGTGTCCTCCATGGTCCCTTCTAGTCTTTCCATGCCCTGCAGTTGACTCTTCCTTGACAATCTCTGATGCAACCAGAACCTTAGTGGTTGGGATTTCACTTGGGCCTGAAGATGGCAGGTCTTCAGCAGCCTCACCCTGTGATGGATTTGGTGGGATTGGGTTTATGGGCAAAACCATCCCAGGCATAATGACTTCAAGCCTTTTAGGCTCAATAATAGCTCCTCGTGCTTGCTGTGCTTCAAACTCCGCCGCAAATTTTGCTCGTCGTGCGACTTCTTTATCATTTACAAATAATTCCAGAACCGCATTATCCTTGTCATCAATGTCCTGAAATATATAGCATCAGAAAGGGGATGGCACAGTATAAATATTCCAATGTAAGATTTGCACATAGTTCACAAGAGATTGAGAATCCCCATGTGCATATGACCAACCCCCTGGTGCCTGCTGTTATGCATCACTCAAGGGATCCAAGACTTAAGGGATCATTACCAGATCTGGGTTGGGGAGAGAATGTGCACACTTGAGATCTAGTGGATATATATAGTACACATGTTGGCAGTGATGGAGGAATGATCAACAAAACAATGTTTCCTCGTGTCTGCAGATGGTTTTATGACAAGCAAGAAACAGTTTACACACAGTACATAAGAATGTTGCCATACCATCTTCTGTGGAATACCAGCTGTCAAGAATTCACGAACATGTGCAACATCACTTGGAAGTATGATTTTTCGGCATACTGGGCATTGGACTACCAAAGGCTCCCCACCTTTCTCCAGGGCCCTTTCACTGCAGAATTCATTACTGAGGTTCAGGTGTAGACCAAGAACAAGATACAGCTGTAGCAATGATTGGATTATTTACATTAGACAAGCACTAATGTGGGGCTTACTCTCTGATGTCACACATTGAATGGCAAGTCTTGGCATCAATTGTGGTTTGATAAGAGGTAAACCTGGCTAATGGTTGCAGTCTGCTACTGCCCTCCAATTGGCCTGGTTGCAATAACCATGTCCACCACCTGCCGAAGCAATCACTGCTTTGCACCAGAATTTTCATAGCTCCCTGTCAGAACAAATCATCCTGACTTTTGGAATTTCTGGTTTCTTAAGAACAAAGCAGTACAGACAAGCTAAGAATTTTGTTAGTATTATTAAAATAACAATAATGCACACGACAAGATGCAGCGAACAAAAAGCTGACAATTAAAAAAATGCATGTGACCATGGAAAGGACATATGAAGGAGCACAAAGTTCTTATAGAAGAGGAAAAAGATGATGAAGGACTGAAGAAGCAAAGAATCATGTGCTTTACAGGAGAAGTAGCTAACAACATTCAAGACACAAAACCAACTAGTCAAAAAAGGTACAAAGTTTTCAACTGAAAACCTGTGAAAGCAATGGAAGCATGACATTAGTTTCATGTAAGGTCTTGATTGCTGACTTGAGTCTGGCATGTCTAATGGAAGCATGCAAAAGCAGCAATCACCATCAGGCACATTCATGCTTGTCAGCAATTCTTTTGCTGCCTGCCAAACCACCAATTGCCAATCAACATAGAAAATCAAAGAGGAAGCCAACAAAGGTGTCAAGCCACATGACACTGATACAATCTCACATGAAGAAGGGTCACCAAGCATTGATACTAAAAGTTAACCAGCAAAAAGACATACCTCTGATATAGCAACAAGCATAGGACCAGGAGGAAACTGTCTGAGTTTTGCATGCAGGTCACAGAGAAACTTGGCATGCCTCTTATCATCCAAGCCTTTTGTATCCCGCAGCTCCAAATCTGGAATCACTCCTGGATACTGCATTGTTCAGAACACAAAAGTACCAGATTAGGGCACCAGCATCCTTTAAGCTTAACACATGAATCACACTAAATGACACGATGGGAAACTTCTCCGGTTGCTCAAAAACTTTGCATGCCCATCAAAAAACAGCTTGAACAAAACAAGCTGAAGAAATGGCTAGTATCACACAGCCTGCAAAAAAAAAGCACCTGATCACTGGCTTTGATAACAAGCACTGCCTCCACAAACTGCAAAAATATCAAACAAACAGAGTCTTAGGCTCATTGCTTTGACAGTAAGATTCAGGTCTTGTTTGCTGCACTCATTGTAGGAGAAAATCCGAAGGCAGATAGATACACAATCCATGCTCCTGCAGCCCAGTTCGATCTGAATCATAGTAATTCACTTTCATCATGACATATCACAGAATGAAGACCATTATAACAGGAATGCTGCTGCTGGTTCAAGAGTCTTGCACCAGCTTGAGGCCACAAACACACCATGGATACCATACAGAACAAGCAAGCAACCGACCAGAATAAGGTTTTAGGGCTAGGAATCTGGGTGTCATGAAAGGCAAAGAAATCAAGTAGAACATAGGAGTTGTGAATCACACAACCTTCGTGCATGCTTCGAGAAGTTCACTGACCTGGCGAGAAGGATCGTCAGCAGTGTGAGGCTTCAAAGCAACAGATAAATGCGGTGGAAACTTTTGCAAAATCATACAATCGCCTTCGTAGATTGCCTGCACAGCCTCCACCTCCTCTTCCACCTCCTCTGCCATCATCTATGTGCTCAAATGCTACTGCAAAAAAAAGAAAAAGAAAAATTGCAGCTATATGTAAGCACAGGTCGAAACAGTCTTCAGCAGAAAACACTTCCCATCTTGCAGACAAAAAACCTTTTGAGAAAGATCAAAACGGAGGAGACATACATGAAAGAACAGACAGAAGAATCACATCGACAGAGACCGTATTTCTCGCAAAAGAGCACTGGAGACGAAGAAGAAGCTGCAAATCTAGAAAAACAGTAACAACAACAACAACAACAACAATCGCAGCAGAAGAACTGTATCATCTCTCAAAGCCTTGAGACAAACAGAAAAGAAAAAACTCACACAAAACAACAACAAAAAGGCCAGAAGAGAAACAAAAGAGCATGGAAGAGATTGCAACAAATACGTACTCGGAACAGCAAGAACTGCAAACAGGTTTATGATGATGATGCTTTGTTGCTGCTACTGCGTTTGCGACTGTCGCGGACTTTGTTTATAGGGTGCTATCGGTCGTTGTTGTGAGGTCTTTGCTTTCTATATTCTCGGCGCTCGACACCACCAGACGCGACACACGACACTCGCCGATTGGCTGAAGAAGAAGAAGCAGAAAGCAGAAGAACAAGAAGAAGAAGAAGAAGAAAGAATCACAACGAGGCTTCTCTCTCGACTCTAGCGCCTTCTTCTTCAGGTATTTCTCTTCCCTCCCTCCAGAAGTTTGTGTTTTTCTTCTTCATTGCTGCAATAATAATGGAGCAGTCGAATCTTATAACACTCTCTCTCTCTCTCTCTCTCTCTCTCTCTCTCCTCATCTTTTTTGTTTTGGATTTGTGCGATGTCATCATCTTCACGCCTGTCTCTGTAGTAGACTGTGTATTTCAGTTTGCAGTTGGGAGTCTATCGTGTAAACAAGACAGTAGGAGATGAGAGAGGTTTTTTCTTTGTTTTTTTTCAAGACAGGAATCAGAAGAGAGAAGCAGCTTGGAAAAAACTTCTCTGACTGCAACAAAACAATCAACAAGAAGAAGAAGAGATGAGAGGTTTTTTTGTTTTCTTCAAGATAGGAATCAAAAGAGAGAATCAGAACGGGAAATTTTTCTGTGTCTGCAACAGAACAATCGATAAAAAGAAGAAGAAGAAGAAGAAGAGAGGCTTCATTTGTTGAAGCATACATACCAAGCCTGCAAACCAAACTCTTGAAATTTTTCAGTTTCTGGAAGGATTCAAAACTGACAAGTTTTTTTTCCTTCACACATTCTTGCAGATTTTTAATTCAATTCTCCTCTTTCTTCTTTCCAAGAGTGCACCCAACAACCATTGAGGGTTTGTGTGAAAGAGAGAGAATGAAGGTTTTCCTTTCTTGCAGGCAGGCAACCAGGCAGGCAGCAAATGGCAGGGGAATTGATTTGTTCTGCACATTCTTCAAATCTAGTGTTAGGATCATCAACAAGTGCTACAGTGTTTGAGCAGACTCGACATTCTCGTGGCAGAATTCTTGCAGTAAGAAAAAACCATCTCTCAATCATGTGCACCTCATTTTCCTTTGGATTGTTCTTCTTATGTAGCCGCTGTTGTTGCACATAAGATTGCTGCATTTTCAAGCAGACTGCAAAGCAATTCAATTGTGTTTTTTTTCTTATGCAACTTGATCTATCAGATTGTCGTTGATGGAGCTTTGCAAAGAATTGAGCTAAACCCTAAAAACTGTGATAGCATCAAATTTGGTGATGTGACCAAACCTGGACTCAGAAACTGCACCGAGGATGACAATGTTTTAGTGGAATTTGGTGCAGCAGCCGAAGCCAGTGGAGGTCATTTGCAAAAAGAGGGAACGTGGAGAGAGAGAATCACCATTGCTGTACCATGTGACAGTTGTCAGTCCACCACCTCGTCATTTGGGTATCCATAGCTTGCCTCCAGTGAGTTTCCAAATCTCTTTTGTCATTTTCCTACTGCAACGGTTTCAGAGTGCGTCCAGGGTTCCAGAGATCTCTGGAACATGTTACTGCACCTTTGGACATTTTGTTGGCAGCAGAGTGGCAGTAACATTGTTTTAGGGACATTGTGCAATCCTGCAGTCATTAAGAAAAGACAAAACAAAACTGTCAAGGAATTGAAACTGACTTCAAATCAAGCCAACTTCAGAGATTGCAGAGAAATGCTTTTCATGGGCTGATCCAATTTCAGCAAAGATTTTTTCTCTCTGATTTGGCAGTTGACATTTCAATAACAATACATATGTGGGTGTTTCTTTTCTCAAGGTTTCACCCTTCCACAGTTTTGCTCACACTTCTGATTTCAGATTTCTAATTCCAGTTTCTGAGTGTGGGTGTGTATAGAACACACAATGTGGGGAGACAGTGGAGGTGAAAGGAGAGCTGTATGTAGTGTCAGGAGTGACATACCGATACCAGTTACGCAGAGGCAAGTATGAGCCTCGGCAGAAGAGGCTAGATGTGCAATCCACGGGTCGCTACTTCCTCAACCTCTATCTTGATAATCTCCTCGAGACTTCCTAGGCAATAACATTTCTGTTGGCTGTGACAATCGTCATGATCTCCTGCATCACCACCACTATGATAGTAGCAAAAATTAGCTTTTTGCAGAGGGGCATGATATCTTGAAACATGTTTTGTTTAACTAATTCCATTATCTATTCAGCATGAGTGCTTTGCTGTCCACAGTTGCCTTTCTTTGTTGATAACTCAATCCCATCTTCTTGATGGATTCAAATTTCAGAGAAGCAATGATTAGTTTTGTTGTTCTCCTGCAGCTGAGATTACATTGAAAAGTTCCCAGGCAAGAAAAAGACAAAAAAGCTGGATCCATCTCTCACAGTATAAACCAGGATCCTTTGCATTTCAACTTGGCTTCACGACTCTGTCACATGAGAGACTTCAAGACTGCTGGTGATCAAACAACAGTTTGTGAGTTATATGTTGATCAAGCAGAGGATGATGCTACAGTCTGAAAACCATTAGAAAAGTGCATGTGATAGTTTAGATCCTTGCTCTCAGAACTGAACTTGTCAAATATGCAAAGAAAGGCACTGCTTTCTTTCCAATGAATGACATGGCTTTGTGAGCCTTTTGAAGTAGAACAAGAATCCAAGTATAGCAGTGCAATTCTTTCTCTGCATGCAAAGAAAAAGAGCAAGAATCCAAGCACAGAAGTGCAATTCAACCACAAATGACACTGCTCTGTATGCAACAAAGAAGAGCAAGAATCCAAGCATACTAGCAGTGCAATCCTTTCTCTGCATGCAAAGAAGTGTAAGAATCCAAGCATAGCAGTGCAATCCTTTCTCTGCATGCAAAGAAGTGTAAGAATCCAAGCATAGCAGTGCAATTTTCTCTGCATGCAAAGAAGAAGAAGAGCAAGAATACAAAATGAAGAAGAAGAGCCAAGAATCCATGCAACGAAGAAGAGACAATCCAAGCACAGAGGTGCAATTCTTTGCACAGAGAGAAGCCTTACCTGAATCTCCACAATTTTTGCAAGAAAAATCTGTGGCTAAGTGCCATACAATGGTGCAAAAATCCACAGCTCAAATTCAATGCAGATTCAATGTGCAGAAAAAATTCTGGCTGTTGCTTTTTGGTTCAAGAAGCTTTCTTTATGAGCTTCCTTGATTTTCAAGGGTTTTTAGAAGTCAGAATCAAGCTGATCAGGTCCCATTTCAGTATCCAGGTTTGTGGTTCTGTTATGAAGACTCTCATGTGTCTGTGCCAGCAAACTTATGTACCCTCTTCAAACATTAAGTCCAAAGTTATAAGTGAAATTATGTCCTCCCAAGCGAAGAAACTTAATCAGCATTCAGCAGCAGCAGAAGGAACAAATAAGAATGAAGATGAAAAAGAAAAAGGCCTCTGAACAGCAAAGTCAGGGAAAGACCCACATTTCCTGTTTCCAAATACACTTTCAGAGAGGACACAAAATGTCAAGATACACAAACACCTAAATGCAGGTCATATATTCCACCACCTCTTGCTGTTGCTGCCAATAAAGCCTAAAATTCCTCCCATCAATTGTCTCACTTGCTAGAAGTCTTCCTAGACTTGGAGACCTTCTTTGTAGAGCCCCTTTTAGCCACTCGCAGGCTTTTGTGCACTGCACTGAGCCTGGCAAGTGCTGCTGCCTTGAGATCTGGCCTATAACCATTTGTTACAACCTGCATACCAACATACCATTCCTTTCCATTAAATCTTCTCTGGATGCGAGGCAGCTTTACTAATTGCTTAGTGAAAGGTGAATGAGAAGAACTAGTATCAGACTAGGAACCAAACAACCTTTGATGAACTTTACAAAACCCCCTCATTTTGGTGCATCCTCCTCTTGCCAAACCCTACACCCAAGTATACACCATACAGCAGCTCCAAGTCACCAGTACCAAACTCGTACAGCCTAGAAAGCTCATTGGGTGTTTATCTCTTTGCTCTTAACAAGCTGTAGATGGAGAACTCCTGCATGTCATTAGCTGAGAACCTTGACATCAAACCCTGAGAACTAAGTACAGTTCAGATGGACTTTACTCATGTCTCTTCCAGGATTACTACTGTAGCAGCTCAATCCCTCCCGTGAGAAATTTTCCGAAAAGTCTCAATCAGGTGACCTGAGAAGTACAAAGCGTTTACTGAAAGAAAAGCAGGGTGTAGAATTTGCACCTGATTAACAACAGTCTTTGCCATCTTGCGGAAATCCTTCTTCAAATGTGATCGGTGCACCAGACTTGAAGGCTTGTTAGCCTTCTTGGTCTTGGTTGTGGCCAACACCACTGATAGGCCCTCCCCTGCTTCCAATGCTATTGTCTTTTTGTTTGCCAGCCCTGAACATCCATCCCCACCAACACCATCATCATCATCATCCAATCTCAGGCAACAACTGTTTCTGGCGAGTGAAGCACCCTAATGGATTTACTCAGTTTCCATCTTGTGGGACAGGTGAAACTGCACAATAATGTCACCATTGCTACTATATGCTCAAAGTCTTGACTGAAATGGAGAGCTATGTACCTGAGTACTTAAAGCTGTTGAGATTGTACAAATTGTTGGGCTCAGAGCTGAAAGTCACTGAGGCATTGCTGTTGCCATTCCTCTTCACGAGGAACTTATTGTTATTCTTCACCAGCAACCAAACCAAATCTGTGGACGCTGCCATCCCTAAAAACCAAAACACGTTGATCACTCGTGAGTCTCAACTCTTCCCTCCTTGGCCAACACAAGCTCTTAAAACGCTAAAATAGGAAGCAAAAAAAAAAAATGGTTTTAACCACAGAATGAAGTCCGCAGAGAAAACAGATAGCAAAGCACATCCAGAGGTTGGAACAACCTCTGACGGTGAGAGCAGCGGAGATGGGACGTGTGCGTGCACTTGCAACACCGAGAAAGGCATCGATCAAAGCGACTGCGCAAACAAACAAACGACAACAGTCTGAGGTCCAAACCCTAACCCTACATCTAAACCCTAACCCTAAAGATGTAGACTGCATCTTTTACCGAAATTCGAAAACTTTCTGAAGTCCAAACCCTAACCCTAAAGATGTAGACTGCATCTTTTACCGAAATTCGAAAACCTTCTAAGGTCCAAACCCTAACCCTACATCTAAACCCTAACCCTAAAGATGTAGACTGCATCTTTTACTGAAAATTTTGATCAGTGACTAATCAATAAATCATTGTTCCCATAGCAATGGGAACTAAACAGAGGAAACGTTCCCCAGTGAGGAGAACTCTAAAGTTCCCTTGCCAACAATAGGTCAGGTAAAAAAAAATTCCCCCCTTCTTTATCTTTCCAGCTACCTCCCTCTTTCTGACCCTCAGGAGGTACTTTCAGTTTGCTCTTTTTTTTGTCTTTTCATTTGGTCTATTAATTTTAAATAGAATGAAATATTTTTCTCTCTCAGAGCTAAATTGTAATTTTTGGAGATGGAAGAAATCTTTCTGAAATTTTAAATATGTAAAATTTAAATATAGTGCACCCTATAAATACAAAAAAATAAAGTTACCAAGTCATTACTTGACCAACAACAAGGTTTAGGGTTTTGCCAAATTCAAAATCTAGAGCATTTCATATGTGAGGGTTTGTAATTGTGATTTCTACCTTTCAAAGTTCCCCATAAATGCAAAAGGAAAAAAATTTACCAATTCATTACAGGAGCAATAATATAGTTTTGCTAAATTCTAAAATATAGTGCATATTACAGTTATCCATAACGTCATGCAATTAGAGGGCGAAAACAGCCAGTTTCGGCATAATAGGGCATCAAACAGGTAACTTTACAAAACAAAACAACTGGGACCCAAACTAGGTTTTCCACCAATTTTTGGTGGTAAACTGAGTTTCGTTTCATCTTTCCTTTTCACTGCTGCTACATATATTTTCATTGCTCCTCCCTGTACAATGACTACAATTACTCTCAAACCTTGTGCATTAAATGCTGACTTTCAGCATCTCATACTGAGATTTAATAAAATTTCCTTGCTTTGCTGATACCACCAAAAGAGGGGATAGGGGGTGAAAGCAAAGGGGATAGGGGTGAAATACAAGGTGACTTTACAGACAATTCTATAGTGTGAAGGAATCTATGATTTTGGTTTTACCTTTAAAAGTTCCCCTGTAGATTCAAAGGGAAATATTTATCAAGTCATTAAATGAACAATATCAAGGTTTAGGGTTTTGTCATTCATGATTCAAGTGACAGTTTAGTATTTTATGAATGACATTCATAACATTACTCATTATTGCATCATTAATTTTTGTTGTATTAATTTTGGCTTGATTGGAAATGAAATAATGATTATGTTTGAAGTGTCTACATAGTATTTTATCAATTATTTGTCTCATGGAGTATTCGTCTTTTCCTTTTACTTTTGTCCTCCTTTGTATTTTGCTATGCTTTTTCATTATGGAAGGTTCTACCTTTCATAATTCATTTATTTTTTTGTTTCCATAGAATGTTTGTTTATAGAGATAAAAATTAGTTATTATTTCTTGTGTCAAAAATAAGTTTTCATTAAAAAAATTACCAACTATAGCACTAAGAATTGATTTTGTATGCTTCTCACTTTAAATGAATTCCACCTGGTTTGAACTAGGGTTTAAATTGAGTACCGTTTGGTACATTTTCAATGTCTTGAATCCATTGAATAATTGAAGTATTTTTTCATCCTCCTAAGTTAAGTTTTAGAATGGGATCACATTTTGTAAATTTTCCATTTCTTGAATCCGCTAAATGGATGTAATTTTAATGATAATGTAATTTAGAACCTATTTTCCATCATGGTATGTCTTCTTTCAAAAAATGAAAATTTTTGGTCTCCCCCACTAGTGACTTGAAAATTTGCAATTTCTAGATCAAGATTTTATTTTAATATGAAAATAATGAAAAAAAATTGAACCTTTTTGTTAATTTCAAATAATGTTTGTGCTTGTTCCAATTTCCAAAGCTTTTTTAATCATTACTTTTTCCATTTAATTTGAACTAATCTAATCATTATTTTAATGTACAATTTCAAATTGAATTGTTTTGAATGATTTTTTGAATGATTTATCATTTCAAGATTTTATTACTAAAAGGTTTTAACAAATTTGTTCTTGAACAATAAGAGATCATGAGGGGACCAAGGTACATGAAATTTTGAATGAATGGAAATCAAAACTCTTGACCTTGTCAAAAGTAAAGCTTCAATCTTTGGCCTTTAGTCCTAATAGTCCTTTGGTTATTGAAGCTGATTTGCAAAGTTTAGTTTCTTCGATGTGAAGAAAATCCTAAACCTCATTTGTAGAACTCAATGATAATAACTTTTACAGATAATTGTGATATAATCTTTTTATATTACAATTATCTGTTGGGCACTAAAACCCCATGTGTGATTGAAACAAAGTTAAAATAAGCAAATCAAAATGAAAAATACACCATGATCCAACAAGGACC
>Ga0116229_10001913_pt1 | contig 33355 bp, 28 predicted proteins | sample S1TSphgellanicum_3_FD_87313 | JGI IMG/M metagenome (GOLD analysis project Ga0116229, IMG submission 87313) | Host-associated microbial communities from peat moss isolated from Minnesota, USA - S1T2_Fc - Sphagnum magellanicum MG | ecosystem: Host-associated > Plants > Peat moss > Unclassified...
AAAAGAGAGAAGTAGTAGAAGACAAAATATGTGGGAGTGGTAGGACAATCCCCATTGACTGGGATTGGTTTTGTTAGGGTCAGGGATCAATCTGTGAATGGTGTTGTCTTGCCAGAGCAAGCTATGCAAGAGGTCTTTGGAGCAGAGTATGTGTCTTTGCATGTGCGCAAAAGCAATCGTGCTGCTTTCCATCTTTACACAGAAACACTGGGTTACAGGTAACTTCCTCTACTCTTGGAGCACCAGCTGGAAACCATTGTGCTTTTCTCTCAGAGAGGAAGAAAAGGGCTAATCTGGCCCAGACAGTGCATGCAGTCTGAAATTGTTGTGCATACTGGTTTTGGAACTTTCCTCATATGTACAAATACTGCGTCTTTGCTCCAGAAGTGGATTGCCATACTGTCTGCCAGAAACATATCCCTGCATTAGGCCCTCTTGAGTGGTGGATGGGGTAATAGCTGCCACATGCTTCTCAGATTTTATTGCCATTGTGATTTCTGAGGTCCTCTGCAGCAGGATTACAATAATCTTCTGGCAAAATGTCTTTTGTCTGAGAAAGATCTCTGTAATCAGGAAAAGGCATGATGATAGTCTGGTGTGAAACCCAAGAAGATTTAAGACACTGTAATTCACTGATCATGTTTTAGCAAAGCATATTGACATATTGGAATGTGATAACTTGTATCATCAATTTAGAGGTATGTATCTTGTTGCAATGCAATGTACTAACCATGCAGGGCTCCTGGGGTAGGATCAATGATATTGAAGCCAAGTACTATGCTGACAGTGAAGATGCATATGATATGCGCAAGATGTTAAAACCCAAATCTGAGAAAGCTGGGGGTATTTCCTTGTCTCTTATCCTTTTTTGAGGAGTTGCAGCAATGGCTTGCACACTTGCTTCTTGCTCAGTTGTGTGGTGTTGATGTAAGCTTTTATAATCTATTTCATGAACAATTGTCTGACTATTTGGAGGTTGAAATTTGTTGGATCTCAGAGTGAGTCTGATAATACCTTCAAACCTGTCTCAGGCATCATCAGTCACTGGAATTTCTGAGTCCTAATGTTTCTGAGATGAAACCAGGAAGAATATAGTTGTTGGCTAACCCGGAGTATCTGGATATCTATTAAGTCAATTGAAGCAGTGACTCCAAAAGTATATTGTAGCACTGTGGGAGTGATACGTCCACTGTGAAATCACCACACATCCTGTTTTTATGCATTGGCTTTGATTTGGATTTGCAGCTGAGGGTAAGAGTGAGGCTAGCAAACGGGTTCCTGTAGAGAAAGCTGGGGAGCGAACAAGCAAAGACAAGGAGGAGAATTCCAGAAAGCCAAAGACCAATAATGATGAAGGAGTAACAACAGAGTTGTTAGAGAAAGATCACGGCAAGAAGAGTGTTGACATATCAGTTAAGCAGACTAGCACAGGTGGAGGAGCAGGTTGACAGTGTTGTTCCTGTGGATTTGCTCTATTCAATTAAGTAGTTTTGGCTAACCAATTAAGCATGCAATATTGAAATTGGAATTTGTGTTTTTGGGTAATTACCAAAGACTGTGTTATTGCTAATCTACCTTAACATGTTTGATTGATTGATTTAAAGCTGTTGGAGCTGACATGTAATGCAAATGCACTATTCATGAGTCCTATTGGGAAGCCAAACAATGATTTTGCCAAGGAGGTGCATGACTCAAGAGTATATCAATCATGACCTTGAAGCAGCAATGGAAAAGATGGAGTGGAAAGATGATTGAAATGAAATAGACTTTGGCAAAAAAGAAAATTTGTGTTCTAAGATTGGAGGGAGTACTTGTAGATTACAAGAATGGTTGAAAATAATTTAGAAGAGAAGAACAAGATGATGCAAAGTTTAGACAAGATCTTGATGAACATTGGAGTTCTAAGAATAAAATGGACTGATGGCAAGATGAAAATTGTTTCCAAGTTTTTGAAGGATGGAATGATAAGAAATTTAAGTGTTGGAAGCAAGGGAGCTTGCAAGAGTGAGGAAGAGGATGCAAGACTATGCTAGTAATTTGTGCCAAGATGAATTCCATAGGACCCATCAAGATCATCTGCTGGTGGGGGATTTTTGGTGCAAAAGGAATGAGAGATGAAGTTGCTATTTGATACTGTTGGCAAGACTGAGTCGTATAGGTGAATTTATTTTTGAGTTGTGAAAGATGTCAATTAGGAAATGTTGAAGGAAACATGCAATTGTGAATGATAGAATTGAAGAGAATCAATATACTTCAATTTATTTTTTCCCCTATTGGGTGACTTTTGACACTGACTGACTAACTACCATCAAATAAAAAGGGTGAAGAATCTAGGTGGTGGTAGCAATTGAACACTATTCAATGATTAAACAGTGAAGCATAAGTAGTAGTAGTAGTAGTAGACAACATTGTAGCAACCGTTGCAAGGTTTTGAAAGAGGAATTGAATAGTCAATTTGGTTTACTAAAAATTTGAACTGACAAACTATCCACTAAAATGGGTTTGCAAAATTTTAAAAAGCATGTATGAGTAATGGAATTAGAGCATTTCCACCAGTGGCAATGAAGTGGTGGCTTGTACGCAATATTTTGAGACCATCACGAGAAGATTGATTGTTATGGTGGAATGATTGCAGTTCAATAACACATGGAATAATTAGATTAGCTCAGGAATGATTGCAGTTCAATAACGCATGGAATAATTAGATTAGATTAGCTCAGGTGATGTTCGAGCATCCTTGTGGAGCATCATTGTGGAATGCATGACCATTTACAATCAATGAAGTAGTTGAATTCGAGCTGGCACATAATGGTCTCCATTACACGATTTATTTGCAGTAATGTCATTGAGGCTCTCACTTGATGACAAAGTAACTAGCATGTGAGGAGAAAAATTGGAGCAAAGGGAAAACATCTGATCTGGAAGTACATGGGGAATTGTATTGAGGAATGTTGAGAAGGTGCAACTGCACAAGAAGAGGAAGAGGGAGATCAGGTTTTGCCCAAAAAAAAATTTAGATAGCAACCGACCAAAGGTAAGGAGAAGACATTATCAGTGGATTACCAAAAAATAAGTGCTCTTTTCCACTGAAGTTGCTGCAATGGTTACAGAAAATTGCAGATAAAAAAGTTGGGGGAGAGTTGTTGAGTCATTTAAAGCCAATGCAAAAAACAACAGAACTAACAGCTTAGAAGCACTTTCCCAGCTCCAGCTAGTATGCTCATTAAGAACAAAATAACACTTAATGAAAACACACAAGGTGCAGATGAAATACAGATCCCTCAACAACCCACAAACCTCCACGCAAGCACTTTTTTCCCAGAAAGTACTGTCGCATTTCCCAAACTTTCCTTGCAACATGAGAGAGTTAATAATACAGACTCCCAGTGCACTCACTAGTCGTGCCTAGTTTACATTTGCTCCTTCACTTCTCGATCAATCTTCCATTTGTTGACAACCCAATCCTCCATTCTTTTTTTCTTTCCAGAAAATCCCAAATCTCTCTCTATTCAGAACCTCCAGATTTTGCTATTCAATAAGGATGTAGTGTTTGATGAAAGCCATCCAAACAAAGAACATAATATTTTTCATAAATGGAACAAATGATGATGCTGATAAACCTGGATATAAAAGTAGGAGCCAGAGATGGGTGCTGAATTCATTGCATACAAGTGAAAAGATCAACCGAAAAGACAAAAAAATAACTCACAGGGAAAAAAAAACGAAGAAAAACAGCTACTTGGGCTCGACAGCTCTAGGTGCATAGCCACCACTATACTGGAATGATGGATCATTTCCTCTTGATAAGAAATCCTGGTTGTCATAAATATCAGTGGGATTTTGTGAACTCGTTGTATCTGCAAACGTAACTGCTGCATCCCTTGGATTCTGTGCCACAATTGCCTCCAAATACTTTACAACTTCATTCATTGATGGGCGATCAACAGCTTTCTCCTCCACGCATTTAAGTGCAAGATCCAGAACTGGTTCTATATTTTGCATTGGAATATCTGCAAGCACAGGGTCTAGCAATGGGCGTACAGCTTGAAGGCCACCCCTGTCAAGAGCCAACCTTACTTCCCGGACAATGTACTTGCCACGCTCAATTGGTTGGTGTCCTGAAAGAATCTCTAGTAGCACAACTCCATAACTGTAAACATCACTCTTGTCTGAAAGCTGCTGAGTTGTATAGTATTGTGGATCAAGATAGCCCTGGTGATGGTCATTTGCCATTCCAAGAAAGAAATTGTTAGTATGCCAAGGTCCATCTGATCTCTACCAAAATTGTGAAACTCTCACTCTTCAATTGTAGAAAAATCAAAGAACACTGAACACAGGCACACACTTCAAAAATGGAGATGGATCTCAATCAAAACGTTAACACAATTAGGGGTGAATGGGATCCTTCAAACATACCAAGGTTCCTTTCACTTGTGTTGACACATGCTGCTGCTTTTCATCAGCATCGGGTGCAAGCTTTGAGAGACCAAAATCAGCCACCTTGGCAGTCAACTTATCATCAAGCAAAATATTAGCAGATTTGACATCACGATGGATAATTGGCTGATCAATATTCTCATGCAGATAAGTCAAGCCTCTGGCTGATCCCACTGCAATTTGCAAGCGCCTGTTCCAATCCAGTGGCTCCTTCATTTTACCTGTTTCACAAAGTGTCAGACCATCATCATGAATCACAGTGATGAGCTGCCATGACTACCCAGTAACCTCACCAGATCCTGAACGTGGGTGATGATTAAGGTACATAACAATCCACCCAAAATCTGCACAAACAATTATAAAAAATCTGCATCCTGATTTTAAAACATCCAAACTTTGCTACATGGAGATGCGTAAATTATACAATAAGTTTTTCCCCTTACAAAACAATCATGTGATCTGATGGGAATGTGAGGTCCAGTGTAACAACTGACCAACAAGCCAGTCCCGCAAAGTGCCATTCACCATGAACTCATAAACAAGCATCTGCTCGCCTTGCTCGTAACAGAAGCCAACAAGGTTGACCAAGTTGCGGTGGTGCACCCGTGATAGGATCTCAATCTCTGTTTTGAATTCATGAGCCCCTTGCATCGACTCTTTCTGGGCCCTCTTCACAGCAACCAAATCACCTTCTGGCAAGACACCTTTATACACCTGCCACCACACAGCATCATCATCACAAAAGGTGGCACATCTCCCACTTTTTAATGTGCAAATCATCAGCAGATTTAGGGTTTCGGGTTTATCATATCTAATTTTAGACATCTGATTTTTTTCAGAAGCAACTTGGATAACCACCTTGCCATAACCACCAGCGCCAATTTCATTGCTTTCACTGAAATTATCTGTTGCCTTCTTGAGTTCAGCAAAGTAGAAGCGTCTTGCACCCTTCAATTTGGGCGCTTCACCATTGTCACCTCCACCTTCACCCCACGAAGCTGCAAAAGTCCACAACTTCTTCTTTTCATTGGGTCTATCTGCTTCATTCACTACTGGATACAAGCTATGAAAGCAAGGCTATAAACTAGACTCACAGGGGGTCAAAGAATGAGCGCTCCCCCTCCTGAATGCTATGCATAGGGGAAACCCTAATTATGAGAGGAGTGCATGGAATTAATTACCAAAGGGCTTGCTCATCTCCTCCAATTTTTTGGCCCGATGCCTCAGCATGACAACATAAATGGTTAACGCTGCAAGAACCAGCACGACAACCACTGCTCCCACAACAATCCCAATGATTGCCCCTTTCGCCAATGATGAGCTACGTCCAAGAACTGCAGCAGCAATCAAGCCAAGCGTTGAATCAGTTAGTTCTAAGGATCTCAACTGGCTGCAAATGCTTAAGCAAGAGATGATGTACCCAGGTCATGGACGCTGTAACCATGTCATGAGTCATTCAAGATGGTCAGGGCAAAGGGACTAAGCACTATTACGAATGCCATGAAGTGGTGGGGTGTAGTAGCCATCGTGAGAATCTTACCAAGAAGTCCGTTCGCAATGGCCACATAATATGGTTGAAACAAACTTGTGAGGTTGACTTTTTCTTGCTCAAGCGTACTTGTGATATTTGTCACTGTTGCTTGATCCAGCATGGTGCTTGAGTCAAATGGGAAGAAAAGAATAGTGACATTGACACGTCCATTCTCAGTGAAAGTTGCAGCTGTGATCCAGACTTGTTGTGATTGTAGACCAAGACCCCTGTAGAGATAACCTTGCAGCAACGCTATCAGCGGGTCCGTGATGGTAGAGAACGAAGGTTGTTGTATTACCAAGGTGATAGTGAGCGGGTCAGCACATGAGCAGTTTTGTAGGTTCAGTGTTAAGCCAGGGCACGACTTTCCATTACATGAATTTTGTCCATAGTACGGACTTGACCAAGTCTCCAATGCTGTTGTTTCATTGCTACATCCGTATTGTGGATGAGAAATTGAGTTTGCTGAACATATTGGATTATTTGCAAACCTGCATTTTTGAAACACATTAAATAAATAATTAGAAAATAAAATTAGGCAAATTAAAAATGGCAGCAGATTCATCACCCTAAATACTCATCATAACAAAATTTATATTGAAGCTGGAACCTAAACACCTGCAAACCCTTTGGGCCTTCAACCCTAAACCCTTAACACAGGAAAATGTTGTATTGCTTCAAGACTTCCAAGACCCTTTAGGGGCTGTGCTCAAAGGTCTGGCGCCTACACCCGGCAAACCTTCAGACTTTCAACCCTAAACCCTAAGCACAAAAAAAAGTTGTATTGTTTCAAGACTTCCAAGAACCTTTGGGCTGCTGCACTCCAGATACTACCATGAAAGCACATCCGTGCTGGTGCTAAATCACAATGTTTTGAAAGCCCACTTCTGAATTCCTTTCTCATACTCAAAGTTTTGATGCCCATGAAAACACCCATCAAACCCAATGGCTGGCAAATATGAAAGACTTGGCACCCATCAAAAATCAACGGCCAGCAAATATGAAAAATTCAGGAGCCATCAAAAGTGATGGCTGGCAAGTATGAAAGACTTACGCAAACTGCACTGCAGAGTAGTTGGTTGAAGTACTTTGTTGTACAATTGCTGAAATACTGTTGTTCTGAAGAGAAACAAGAGTCAAGTTTCCTCCAATTGTTGCGGGAATGGTCAAAGTTCCATTCAACCCATTGTCCGCAAGGTTCCTGTCAAGTGTGTCAGCAAATGTCAAAAATTCCTCACATTCACCAAACAAATTGGAACCATCAAAAGTTATCTAGAAGCTCAAATGAATGATCAGCAAGAGGAAGGAACTCAGCTAAGAAGTTCTACATGGAGGAGTTGCTGAGGAGTACATACTTCAGAAACACCCAATACATATAAAGTCTAAAGAAAAAACGGAATCCAAAGTGAAGTTCTCGAAACAAACACCTTTTGTTTTTCCTAACACATTCTTACTTGTGTGATGATGTGAGGGATATGTCCATTGCAACAAATCCAATAAATTTACATATAAAAATCGGTAAAAGAGCCAGAAAATAAATAAATATATATATTTCATCATGAAGAGAAACTCAGATTGGGAATTTGGAGACTTACAAAACCTGCAACTGTGGATAGCTTAGAACATCTGCTGGAAGTTGCCCAACCAAGTTGCTCTGCTGCAATGTTCTGCATATCAAAAACCAACAACTCTTATTCTCAAACACCAGATTGAAGACCAAATTGAGCACTGAATTGAACATTCACAATAAAAGTTATGTAGCAAAATATCTTTCATAAGAATAGAGAAATCTCCGTTCTCACATTGAAGAAACAGCAAGGCTAACACTTCCTCAGGAAGCCACAGAAAGGTAGCAAAATACATAATAAAAAGGTATATATCTGGGACTTTCTAAACAGTGTGAAGAAGAAGAAGAAAACCCAGAACTCACATTGTTTCCAAGTTTGTTGTCAGATTCAGCCAGGATGGATAAGACTGTGAGTCAAATTGGTTATAGCTCAAGTCACTGCGATTGGGCAAGCACCTCACAAACACAAATGATCAGTTTTATGACACACAAACCCACATGCTCAAATTGTGGGAAAACACCCAATCATGTACAACTAACTCCCAGGGGGAGGTCTCACTTACATTTCTATAAAAATTGACATCAGTTCAAAAGACGGGTATACTTTGTTTATTACTTTTTTTAGGGTAAAAATTAATAAAGATTTTAGGAAAGTAAATTTAGGCCCAAGGAAAAAATCTTTGAAAACATTTATATAAAAAAAACCCTCTAAAGATTGAATTTATAAACAAGTTTCTATAATTATCAATTGCTAGAGTTTCTCGTATCTATTGATAAGTAAGGGTAGATATTGACATTCATTCCATTTATAATAAGGTAGCAAAATAAAAATGCTCTCCAAATGCCAGTAAATACAAAGAATTTCACTTCACTTACATAAGAGTCAAGTCAGAAAGTGCCGACAGATTGGGAATAGTTCCATTGAGCTGATTGTATCCCAGTTGACTGTACTCGCAACAGAAAACATACAGAAAGCCCACTTTGTGAAAAGTCACTTCATAAAGCCTACTTTGTAAACTTGCATGGGAATGGAAGTGGGAGTCACAAATAGAGAGCAACCAACTGACAGATCGAGCTACTGGGCTGGTTTTAAATTTGCACAAAAACAACCAGAAATTCCGCATGGTAGAATTACTGACTCCAATACACCAGGAAACTCTACTGCAGTAAACAGTTTGTGTTTGCCAAACCAGTAACTCAGAGCAGCAAAAAGTAATAGAGAATTGCAAAATAAATGGCTAAATATATACAAATGGGAAGGAATGAAGAAGTCTTACAGCTGCTGTAAGGTGCCGGTGGGTGATGTGATGTTATTGAGACTTTGTGGAATTTGACCTGTGAGCTCGTTGTTCATAAGATTTCTGTTGCATTTAAAAGTGACCCAATTCAGACCCAGATCTTGTGTCAACAGCAGAAGAAAAATAGCACCCATAGAACAAAAGAATGCTGGATGCATAATATCATACCCAAAAAACAAATCCACAAAAAATAGCCAGAATTTCTATGATATTCCAGATTTCACTGAGAATCCACAAACAAATAACCAGTGGCCATGGAAGACAAAAATTTGCAGATGCATAATTTCATCGACAATCCACAAATGATGTTAGAAAGTTCCAATAGACTGCTGCAGGAGAACTTACAGGATCTGAAGAGTAGTTATATTGCCAAGTGAGTCTGGAATTGTCCCACTGAAGGCATTGCTGTCAAGCAACCTGCATGTACCACAGAGACAAAGTACATAGTTAAAGCTTCGAAAGAACTGGAGTATAATGGTATAGTTACTGGTTTCTGGAGCTCCAACTCAAGAGCCATTGTTACCATCCTCTGAAACAAAACAAAACAAAACAAAAGAGAAAAATGAGCTTGTCAGGACCCACAAGAACTTTAGAGTGACTTACAAGTGTATCAGACTACCCAGTGGTTTTCCAGTTGTTGTGCCACCGAGTTCAGGTGGAATTGAACCTGAAAGCGAGTTGTTGTAGAAATGGCTGCCAGACACACAAAAATTTGTGAAGATGAAGAAGGTCAGCAGCAATCCAGGACTGACACCCCAAGCTCCACATTGCTGATAAAACATTTTGCAAGCTACACATTTGCAATTAGAAGGCATGGCATTAGAAGAAGAAGCAACTCACAAGTGCAGGGCATTCTGCAATTGATCGAGGCCATGCCCATCTAAAGAAGTTGTTGAGACAGGCAACGATCCTGTCAAGTTATTGATGCTCAAATCGAACCAATACAGTTGTGTAAGTGCACCCAGTCCAGATGGTATGGAGCCTGTCAGCTGATTTCCATTTAGTGCTCTGCCGCACACAGGTCCAAAAACACAAAATCAAGTCAATCTCTCCTTCACTGTCCATTGCCAGAGGAGTGCCACAGAATTTATCTCCAAAGATTGCCGTGCAATTGGCCGGAAGGAGGTGCAGCAGCATCAGAAAGAAAGAGCACTACAGTTGTATAGCTCAAATTACAAGTCTACTTGCAAGAGTAGCATGAAAAGAAAGGGTTGTGGGTGGCAGAAAACTCTAACTCACAAGAAAGTAAGTTTTATCAGATTTGACAGTGTAGATGGAATCTGGCCAGTGTAACTGCAGGACTGCAAACTCCTGTCATACAACCCAAAATCATCATTGCCACTTTTGCCCACTTCAAAATCCTTTCTTCCTTCCACACACACACACACACACACACACACACAATTGCCAATACTATTGTTCCTGCTGCAAAGCACTGATCTTCAATGTACAAAAGAGTTTTGCACCATCAGAAAGAGTCCTACGTAGATGTGCTGGCCAACAAACTCCATCTCCAGGTTGAAAAAAAAACTTAGCACCCTCATCGAGCTGTCTTAAGAGCTAGGGACTTCTTTACTCTAAATCATTGTTCCTAATTCATCCTGAAAATGCAGCTATAAATGTGGGTCAAACTAGCAAAAATCTTGCTTGATGAAATTACAAGGAGGAGGATTTTCATAGGGTTCTTTGGGCTACAAGCAGTGAGCAGAAACTTACAAGATCGTAAGCTGAGTCAAATTTCCAAGCTCCGGCGGCAATGACCCAGATATACCAGGGTTGAAAGAAATCTCCCTGCAAACAAACAAATGAAACAAACATGCCCACAATTACAAACCCATGTTCTGATCCACATCAGGACAGAGAAGCTCCTGTCAGTAGCTTCTCAGAGCTGCTGCTGTCAAGCAGACAGACAGGCAGAGGTTAATTTGATTGATCTTGAGTGCCACAAAAACCAACACCATGATCATCATCAAATGCAAAACTGTGCATCAATCAATCAATCACTGCCGCTGCTGCTACCCAAGTAAAAAAACTTACACCAAATTGGCAATCACAAACTTTGCAATAAAATCTCGAGATGTATGCTGCAAAAAACAAAACCCTAGCCTCCTAGATCACAAAAGCTGCAAGCTTGTGAGTGATGATCTCTTTGAAAGAGAGGAGGAGGAGGAGGAGGAGACTTAGGGCACAGAAGGAGAAGAAGAAAGTAGTTGTGAGACTTACAAATCTGTAAGATTCGAAAGTGCACCAATCTGTGGACTCAAAGTTCCCGTGAGTGACATACTGCTAAGAACCCTGTCAAAAAAATTCACAGGCCAAGGAAAAAAAAAACAACAATAACCACAACCACCATCAATGGACAAAACAAACTCAAAGATCAAAACCCATCTCATGATGTTGCCCAAATGTTGAAGAAGATTCATGACCAGCAGCCACAGCAACTTCCAAAAGAAGAATGAGAAAAAGGACAAGAACAACAAGAATTCAGCAGCATACATGTGCAGATGCAGTAGATGAAGAAGAAGTTGAGAAAAAGTGGTAATTACTAGTAGATTCATGCAAAGCTGCAAGACTAGTGAAGGAGACAGCAGCAGCTTACAAGTTTGTAACAGTGGTGTTGGTCCCATCACACGTGACCCCTATCCAACCAGAAGCACATGGATCTGTACCACTGGGCCATGGGGGCTTTCCATTGAAGGCTTGTTGTATTGCCAACAGCGCAATGACTGCACATCATTTTGCAGAAGAGATCAGGCAGGGAGTTCATCAGAGAAAAATTATCATGTAATAGCAACAGTTGATCATGTCTAGAGAATCATGAGAATGACTTTTGCAAAGCAAACAAAAAAAAAACACAACACACCGACAACAGCAAACAATCAGGAGCTGCTGCAAAGAAAATCCTTGGTGCGGAGTAAGGAGCGTACCTTCGTTGGGATTGGTGACGGCAGTGGAGCAAGAGAAGAGCGCGCTACAGCAACACAAAAGAGTCACCAAACCCTGCAGCTTCCAATTCCCCTGCAGCAGACCCATGTCTTCTTCTTCTTCTGTTTTTCTACTTCACCAAACCACGCTAGCTGCTAGATTTCAGGCGCGCGCCGCTTCCAAGAATCCAAAGACCATTAAACGGAGAAACTACTGCTCCTTCTAAACCAGAAGAACAAGAACAAGAAGACGATTTCAGCAACAGCTTAAGAGCTTCTGCCCTCCAACGCAGTTTCCAAATACCCAAATCCTCCAAGAATCCTGAAGCACTTCCTTTGCTAATTTTCTTGGGGGTCCTTATTTTACGAGAGAAGAGAGTGAGATTTCCGCCTTCTTTGTCTGTGTGCACTCCGCAAATCCTTTTTTCAGATCTGGAGCTCAAAAACTAGTCGTCATCTACATGTTCCTACTGCAGAAGCTTCACATCGATGGATCAGCTCTCGTCCCCGGGTTCCCAAAGATGTGCTCATCATCATCCCGGCCAATTTCATAAGCTTGCCACAGACACTCCTGCAGAAGAAGAACGCGTGCTGCTACAGATGGTCATGGACTGTGCAAGATTTTGTGAGCTCACTGGCTCACTGGCTCGCTCGCTGTTCAAGAAGCACTCATGAAGAAGTAGAAGAAGAAGAAGAAGAACGACGACGACGACGACAACAAGAGAAGAGATCACGTGAACGGCGGCCACAAAGCGAAAAGCTCATCAAACAAAAGCGATGATGAAGACGGGATTTTTTCAGAGTGGGAATTTTTGAAGTTAGACCAGCTGCCGTGCTTGCTGGGCTTCTGCTGATACTGCTGCTGTTGCTGCGCTCTGAGCTTCTTCATCATCTTCTTGTGGGTTTTGGCATCATCGCCAATTGCTGATCTCCACTGAGAGCGTGGACGAAGCGGCGGAGGCGGAGGACCGCGCAGGTTGCCCAAAATACGCGCCAGGTACCAAACCAACGAGCAAGAAGGTACAAAAATAGGGTACACAACTAGTAGCACTTGGTAGGTACAAATCTAGGCTACGCAAGTAGTAGCACTTGGTAGGTACAAATCTAGGGCACCCAAGTAGCAAAAGTCAGTAGGTAGAAAACTTGGTAGGTAGGAATCTAGAGGACCCAAGTAGGTAGAAAACCAGTAGGTAGAAAAAACTAGGGTAGCCAAGTAGCGGCAATTAGTAGGTAGAAAATACTAGGGTACCCAAGTTGCAGAAACGGGGTAGGTAGAAAACTAGGGTAGCCAAGTAGCAGCAATTGGTAGGTAGAAAAAACTAGGGTACCCAAGTTGCAGAACTGGGTAGGTAGAAAACTAGGGTACCTATTGTCGTTCAATGTGGTCCAATTTTTTTTAAAAAGAGTTTTTAATTTGGAGATAGTCAATTACTAATAATAATAATAATATTATTATTATTATTATTAAGGCGGTAACAAAATTAACCAGCAGTGAAAAGTAATAATAATAGGTAATAAATAATAACTGGAGTCTCCCAAAACAGTAACTACTGGGGTAATTCTTGACACGCGTTTTCATTAGTCAAACACGTGAGATTGTGCCAGGTGGCTTTCTTTTTTTGTTTTGGGGGGGGGGCGGCGGGGATTATTGTTTCTATTTTTGATTTCCCAATTGTCTTTTTTGGGGTTTTTATATCCCCAAACAATCCATGGGGATAATTTTATTTTATTTTAATTTTTTTCCTTCATTTGTGTGGTGAGAATTGTGATGAGTGGTGCCAAAAGTGTAATTTGATGGGTTTTTTTTTAAATAAAATTTATTTATTTATTTATTTATTTATTTATTGAGAGGTTGTTGTGTGTGTGTGTTAACAACTTAGTTTTCATTTTGCATTTCAATGTGATGGGCAATTTTAACAAATGCATTTCACATGATGATGAGTTAACAAAATTTGGACCTTTCACACAAAAATGTGCACACCAAAGCATTTTTGGTGTATAGCCAAATTTGATTAAATTTTCTTGCTCATCCATTGTCAATTTGGCTATGTCATAATTTTTTTTAAAAAAGCATAGTGAAAATCATATGAAATTATTTTTAATGAAAGAAAGTTTGAACTTCTTACAATTAGTCCAATCCTAAATTTTTTTATAAAAATTGCATGTTACATAACACTTCACATGTGGCCTTTCATTCCAAATTCAACTTCAACTTTATATCACAATAATGCCTTTCAACTCACATCAAAAGGTTCAACTTCAATGAAGCTTTGCTTTGCAAGTGGCTCTTGGTAACATTTTGTTTTGAAAATCCCCCTTTCATAAATTAAAATAAGTTTTAAAAATAATTTCCTTCCCTTAATTAGGCCTTGTGTGAACCATCCTTACAATTGTACTATGTCAAAAACTAATTTAAAATTAATTTTTTTTTGGGTTGTTTATAAACATTACAAATATTCAATTGGTCGACTAAATCAAAGTTTTTAATCTTTTTTTCTTTTTTTTTGGTGGGATGCTTATTTGAGATGAAAGTATGAAAAAGCATGAAAGAGAAAATACGTACTTAATTCACATGTGTTAAGCTTTTTGTATAACTAACAAGTTTTTTTTTTTTTAAAGATTTTAAAGCACAAGTTTGAAGTCTTTCTAAGAAAATTATTGGATTATATTTTTGGGAAAAGTATAATTTGATTGTGCTTCCTTTTTTCCCATTATGAACAATATCAAACTTATCCATAAATGAAGGAAAATTAGAAGCAATGCAAACAAACAAGCATGACAATTTACAATATTAAAAATATTCATTAATTTCCTTTCACCTCTAATACTGATGATAAAACTAGTTATGACTAATGAAAAAATCTTTAAAAAATTTATGAAATAAATGGTCAATGTCATTATTTGACACCGATCTTTAGTCTTTAAATTTTCATTATGCAAATAACAATTTTTGGGGCTCTAACCGAGATTTAGATATGAAATTAGGGACCAAAGGCAATGACATTTTGCTTTCATTTATTGATAACCATTTAATGTTAGGGAGATCAAATGTGCCTTTTGAACACCGCCATCCGGGGTGTATTGTAAGTTGTAACTAAACCTTCAACCCCAAACCATTGATGGTCGGGTATGGTGTTGTCTAAATATGATAAGGTATATCAAAATAATATAAAACAATAATTACTTTAAGTATAACATGCTTCACATAATGATTATTTTTTGAAAAATTAATTTTTTAAAAGGAATTATAAGGTCTTGTTTTTTCATGATTTACTATGATATTGTCATATGAGGAGTGAAATTATTCGGATTGTAGCTTGTGATAAGTATGATGGTTTTCAACACCCTAACTAGTTTCATATATTTTCATGAAAATTCATTTCATTATTTTAAAGATGATTTAAAAACAAAACTGACCCAAGGGTAAAGTATGGAAACGAGACCATTTTTTCAAAAAAATACTCAACAATTTCATGCCAACTCACCACAAAAAATTGATGGATTGCAATGTGAAATCCAATGGTTAAATCTATTTGCACCATGGGGCACACAACCCTATATTGAAGGAGCATAGACTTGTTCAAACATACACCATTGCTTTTGGCTCTTGGAAAGCCCACAAATATGTAGAAGGTCGAGGCCATTTTTTAATGCTTTAATTTGCCACCTTTGTGGATTGTCCATTTTAAGGCAAAAAGATGGGTCCTTCACTCTTGCTCGGTAGCTAGCTAGCGTGTTTGAATGCCTAAACAACAATTTGATCCTCCGCCCATTTGATTGTGGCAAAAGTGAACTTTATTCCCAAAAATATGGCAACCCATAATTCCCAATTTGGGACACAAGGGTCCTACCATGGAACCCATCAAATTGCATATATTTTATCAACATGCTTACAAAAGATAAAGGGAGTATGGGTGCACCAAGAATGATTCATACTATTTAGACTTGAGATGTACGAATTATTGAATTTTGAGTATTTTCATCACTAAAACTTTGAGTATTATCATCATTAAAAATTCAACAAAAATCAAAATTAAACTTTTTAGGGAAATTGAAGGCTCTCCGTAGCATTGGATCATAGGCTTATACTTGTCCTCAACAAGTACAAGTGCACGGAGGTGCTTATGCAATTTTCAGACCTACCATTCGAGAGTTATTGAAATTTGAGTAACTTTTTGTCATTAGAAATGCAATAATTTGTTTTTCAAATGTCTATAATTTGTTAAACTACGTCATAATATGTGTTTGACAACATAAGTCACACTAGTATAGATTATTATTATACTGCACGCACAAAATCCGACCCCTCAAAAATGTGAGTGGCATTAAAGATATGATACAATCACGTAACATTATTTATTGGAAAATCTTAAATATTTTCTAACAATCCAACATTGACACACAATTGGCTGATAAAGTAAAAGACCACTTTTTTTTAATTGGATACCACTAGTAGCCAAAAGTTGCCACGACATTTTTGAATTTCCCATTTTTTAGGCAGAAAATCCCTCATCATGTCATATATGTAAGATTACAAAATATCCCGCAAAATGCATGTAGGATTTTTGAATTTCCCATTTTTTAGGCAGAAAATCCCGCATCATGTATGTAAGATTCCAAAATATCCCTCAAAATGCTTGTTGGATGTATATCCTGGTAAAGTCCTAAGGTGTGGGAGTTTCTAGTGTTTGTTAGAATACCAAGTATAAGTAATGCAAAGTTGTGGAAAAAACAAAAGGAGAAAAAAAATTTCAAAAGAGGAGCGGTGATTTGATTCAACAATTGAATACATACACAACTCCGTAAAGCTTAGACAAAATTTCTTGTAAGGTATCACAAGGATAAAGCTTATGGGGAGGATGGCATTTTCCCTTCAATTTGCCAATTGAAGACTTTCCCAAACAAATAGAGAATGGCATTTTCGCTACAATTTTGCCAATTGAAAACCTTTCCAAACAAATGGATAATTGGCATTTTCCCTACAATTTTGCCAATTGAAAGTTTTTCCAAACAAATGGATGATTGGCATTTTCCCTAAAATTTTGCCAATTGAAAGCTTTTCTGAACAAATGGATGATTGGCATTTTCCCTACAATTTCGCCAGTTGAAAGCTTTTCCAAACAAATGGATAATTGGCATTTTCCTTACAATTTTGCCAATTGAAAGCTTTCCCAAACAAATGGATAATTGGCATTTTCCCTACAATTTCAACTATTGAAAGCTTTTTCCAAACAAATGGATAATTGGGGTTTTCCCTACAATTTTGCCAATTGAAAGCTTCCCCAAACAAATGGATAATTGGCATTTTCCCTTCAATTTGACAATGGCATAATGAGGGCATGTAAAGTGTTTTACAAACCCTTAAGACCATAGTTGCAATGTATTATGGAATGTGACGAGCCTTGTAGGGCAAGATGTTGTTTCATTCCATGGTAATGGGTTTGACTAAGGCTTGTTCCAAAGCATAACTAGTTATTCCCACCATGGATTCACTCGTGAATTGACTCTCTCTTTCTCGTAGGCGATGCTTTCTAAAAGTCAAGTGATTGTCCTAAAAGTGAAAGTAGCATGAGGTTGCTTGTCCCACTTAGGAAAATGGTTGAAATAGTCGGAATATGACAACACAAAAACGAGTTAGTTATGTACTATGCAACAGGCATGTTTCAATTAGGATTGTATCTCACACTACCAGGCTTGACACCATTCCATCAAATGGTAAAAGGTTCTACCAGGCCGGAAAATCTAGCTGTCAAGAGTGTTACAAGTGTAATATCCCACAAACAAGGGAATGTAATGCTGCCCACAGGCAGTGCTGAGTTTCAACATTTCATACTGAGATTTAATAAACAGGCAAAATTCTGTCCTGCCCCAGAATTGTCCTAAATAACAAAGGCAAAAAGCAGGAGCACAGGAATGGGTACAGGCCATTGTGCCCAGGAAGGTGCTGAGAGGAATTTGGGCAAGCCAAAATTTCCAAAGAGGCAACAAAATAGGCACAACAGCCTGTACCTGTAATGTTCCATTATGTAATGGATTTCATGATTTGCACAATGGGCATGTGGATTTTGAACAATGGTCAAAAAATATAGACCTTAGAAGACCTGTCCATTGTGCCTTTGTAATTAGGCGACTGAAAAGAAGCAGAAAAGGGAGTTATATGTAAAGACTTGCAATTAGGGGGTGAGAACGGCCAGTTTTGGCATAATAGGGCATCAAACACATAACTGAGAATGAAAATTTTACAAAGTGAAATACTGTAGTACCTTTTCAGGTTCGGCACCTCAGTGCTGAATAATTAATTTAATTCTTAATTCGGCGGTTAAAATTTGAATTCTGAAAATTTAGGCACTCTCTATTAAAATTATTATAACTAAAGGTTTATATGTGGGAAGTATAATTCTTTTGTAGTTAGATAGTCAGTAAGTTATGCCTTTTAGGCACTCGGACAGGCTCAGGGATCAAACTTGGTTGGCTGTATGTCTATTTTAATTTTTCGTCATAACTAACTATTAATATCCAAAAAATTTGACAAATTAGAAAATAATTTAATTTATGCCGAACCTGGAAAGGTACTAGAGTAAGTTGGACCCAAACTAGTTTTTCGACCAATTTTGGTGGTAAACTGAGTTTCATCCAGTCTTTCCCTTTTCCTGAGCGCCTCCACTGCTGCTAGGCTACATGTACATTGTATATACACTCCTCCTACCTGTACAACTACTATAATTAGGTAGTCTCGAACCTTGTGCATTAAATGGCAGAGTTTGAACATTTCATATTCAGATTTAATAAAATTTCATTACTTTGTGGATACCACCGAAAGAGGGGATAGGAGGTGAAAGCGTGCCCAAAGACTGGATGAAGGCAGGTTGACTTTTATGGATAACTCTAATGCCGTATGAACAATGAAAGCTGACCAAAACTCGGATCCCAAAATTTGCTAAAGAACAAAAGGTCCAAGAGGAATCAAGGTTTTGACAAAGTTTGTATGAGGGGTGTAGTGACTTGGCCCCCCTTAAGTCCCAATGACTTTTGGAGACATTGGGAGGATTGACTAATGTTTTGTTGTTGTTGTTCCTTTGAGTGAAGGAACATGTTTTCTTATCTAAATAATAAACTACAAGCAATGTAACAACAAAGTCCACACTTAAGCTGTGCTTTAAATGACACATGTTTTATTCTTAAGTGCAAAGGAGGAGTTGAAGGGTCCACTTGGAACCACAAGCTTTTGGAGAACCCACTTGGATGACATGACAAAATCGAACATGAATCAAAGTGAAGATTGACTACTATCAAGTGGTGTAAAAGTGGACTTCTTAGTCGATTCTTTCATCTTTTTTTGAATTTTTGATGGGAGCTTCCTTTTCGGAAGGAATCAAACTTGTTTGCTTCTTACAACCTCTAGTGTTGTGATGTGCCACTAAATATTGCCCATGAGTATCACAAGTACCACAAAGATGGTACTTGGAACTTGAAGGTGTGTTTTGGATTATTGGTTCATTCCACTTGATCTAAAACCTAGAGCCATGTTGTATTTTTTTAATTTATTTATCTATTATTATGATATAGTTTTTCAAGTGTTGTGGCAAGGCATCTTATGAAGGGTAATAGTTTAAAAAGGTTCGTGCAAAGGAAATTTCTCATTTTAAAATAGTTTCTTCTTACTAGGTGGGTACTCATCGGACATCAAGGAAAAATAGTTCTAAAAAAATTAGTGGAGCTTTACGTATGGTAAAACCCTTGGGGGAGGGCATTACCGGAACCCGACTTGGCTCCTCCTATGTCTCACAAAAGCCCCTTATTTGGGTAACGCCCTCCCAAAATGGCTATCACATTCACCTATCACATTGTTTTGTACTACATATTTTCACTAATACAACATAATGGTAATGGCTTAGTCCCCCACTCACAATTTATTTTCTTTGGGGGCTTTCAACCACTCTTTAAAATGGTTTGGTCACCCACTCCACTCACGATTGATTATTTTCTTTTGGGCTTTCAACGACTCTTTAGAAATGCAAATGTTGTGGACTACAATGGAAGACATATAAGAACTTTCTCACTCCCATCGTGCAAGTGGGTGTCCACAATACCATATCCACCAATCGCTAGATGTGGTGTTAAAACTCATATCCATTTCCCAATTGTGTGACATTTCCTTTGAAGACTTGTTAGGGTTCAATTTAGGGTTCATCAGGTGCCCCACCCCGAGTGGGCCATCCGGCCGCCCTAATATAAACAATAGAGGGGTGATTCCCTAGATTGAAAAGAAGCAATGAAAGACGTGAAAAAAGGGCTGGTGGGGGGCCATTCCCAAATATGCAAGGCTTCATCCGAGGCCAAGAATGCCCTTTGCCCCGACCAGCTTTACCCTACACTTTTTAACACTCTTTTTTGCACAACGGAACTTTCCCAAAAAAATTTGAAGGCAATAAATAATAAATAAGTATTTTTCATCACTAGTATGATCAATTAAACCCCCCCCCCATTCCCAAAGGTGAAGAACATTGGAGAACATTGGGGAACCTTGGGGAACATTGAAGGACATTGGGGAACCTTGGGGAGCATTGAAGAACATTGGGGAACATTGGGGGAACATGCAGCATTTCCAATTATGCAAGAAAGATGAGTCTTTTACTTCAAAAGATTAAGAGAGAGAGAGAGAGTTTTCTTTCTTCTTTTTTCTTTTGAAGTGTGGGGGGAAGAGTGTTGTTGTGGATTTTGCTCCCTAGTCATATGCTATTTTTTCTTTCATTTTGCCTTCAAGGTTGGCAACAGCTTTTGTTTCCTCTCCAATTTTAGGGTTAGGTTTAAATTGCCAAAGTGTGCAATCTATTATTCTCCGCCAATTTAGGGTTTAAATTGCCAAAGTGTGCAATCTATTCTCCACCAATTTAGGGTTTAAATTGCCAAAGTGTGCAATCTATTATTCTCCACCAATTACTTCAGGATAAGTTTTACTCATTTAGTCATTTTGTTGGCCTTGTGCATACCAAGGCCCTTGGTAGAGAGACATTGTTGGTCATGTTGTGTTTAGATTCACTCTAGAGGGTAGTATATAGTAGCTTAAGGGATTTTGGCCCCCTAGGTTAAATAGTAGGTCTATTTTTATATGAGGAGTTTTTGAAAGTTGATGTTTTGGCTTGTGTTCAAACTTGAGATTAGTTATTATAGAGTTATAATAATATCTTGAAGGATTTTGTTGGCCTTGCCTACCAAGGCCCTTAAGGATATTGTGTTCAGATTCATTATAGAGTATAGTAGCTTAAGGGATTTTTATAGGCCCCTAGGTAATAATAAATAATAGGTCTATTTTTATATGAGGATTTTTGAAAAGATGATATTTTGGCTTGTGTTGAAACTTGAGATTAATTACAGAGTTATAATATCTTGAAGGATTTTTTTTAAAAAAAAATTTAGAGGACTTTTGGAAGATTATATTTTTGCATGGTGAAATATTTGAGTTTCCATAATTCTTCTTTTGCATTAAGATACTTTTTAATTTAAATGGCAAGGCCACATTGTCACACACCCCTTCAACTATAGGGTAACTAACCCTATTATTACATGTTGTCGAATATTATTCCATTACAAATAATATTTTCTTGCTAAAATTTGGTGTCCAAGACATATATTAAATGTTGGCCACAAAACCCAATTTCCACAATGTGCACATATGATACAAAAATGTGAAACTTTGTGGCCTACAACTAATGGAGATAATAATTTGAGTTCATAATTTTCCATTTACCCTACAATTGCATACCTCATTTGCCTAGGAAAGCCCTAGATAATCACATTATGTCATGTACACCAAAACCCTAACTTGCAATTCATTGACATAATTTGAGTGCACAATTATTCATATATATGACGATTGCACACCTTATGGCGTAAAAAAAAAACGCTATTATCGCACTCAAGCATGCACACAAGGACCTTACCATTGCACACCTTATACTTAAGATTATTACCATAGTACCTTGATGAATTCGGGTACATGAATGTTGATTAATTAATTCAATTTAAGTTTTTTGGTTCAAAGTTTAGGTTTTTAATTTTGAAATTTTCAACTAATAAAAAGAAAATTTATTGTAAGATACGTATAATTCAAACAAGTTGAAGTGTTTTAGTGGTCCGGTGGATCTTTAAATAGTATCCTCCCTTTTAAAAACATCTTGAGTTCAAACTCTTACACCTTAAGTAGCTTTTTCAAAATTTCAGCAAATTAAAAATAAAAAATTTATAAAAATTTCAGAAAATTAAAAAAATATTTTTATAAAAACTTCAGCAGATTAAAAAATAATTTAATTTATGCCAAAGCCACCAAAAGTACTACAATATTTCATTTACAAGAACCCAAGTGTAGTCGTGCCACAAAAGGAAACCCCAACATACAAATAATAGGGCTTTTCTCTAGGAATAACAATGTGTGACAATAGGTGAATAGGTGTGCCATAATACGGGAATTGCAATAATAGGTCCTTTTTTTTTAATTGTAGTATTTTTTTTTCTTTTGGTAGGAAATGATTGCTAGGCATTAGTTAACCTAACCCAAGTTGTGGTAGCAAGAACCCATTTTGTAAGCTTATTTTCAAAGCTTGAGAAGGAAGAGAAGGTGTTGAGGTTATAGTCCACATTTTGCAAGGTGGGTTTGAGTATGCTTCTTGTGCTAGATAAGTTATAGTGGTCTACTATAGGGGGCTTGGGTAGGGTAAGAATTACCTTAGCATGGCCATCAAGGATTGCATAATTGGTTAGACAAGGAATAGTGGGAAGTGGGAAATGTTTACTTAGATGTTTTTTCTTTTGTATAGTGCCTAGGCCAAAGACTAAGTGGTGTCTTCTTCTCCAAGCAAGACCTTCAAAGTAAACACCTCATAATAATCTTGGTGGCTAGAATCATGAGGAAACAAGGTAGTGAGTGAGATTTGTACAATGAAAAATTGTGGTGGAGGCCAATGGCATATGAGCACTTGCAAGGGAGTGTGGCGAATTATTAACACATCAATTTTGTGCTTAATAATGATCTTCATGGAGCCCAATTAAATCCAAATGTAAAAGAATGAACCAATGCGTTTACTTTAGACTAAAGGTTATCATCCATTTGAAATCTTTTCATTCAAAAAGAAAATTCATAAAAAGCAATTTTTGAAGAAATTTTTTGCAACTTTTTATTATAAGCATAATAATGCTTACAGTTGCCTTAATATATCAAATGTCTTGACTTAATACTTTTTAATAAGTGTGAATTTTTTAAAATGTACTAATTTTACTAACTTTTGTGTTTCGTTTTAAAACATATAAAAATTTCAAAGCATATCAAAACATGTTCTTTTTCTAAATTTTAGTTTATTGTATTCTAGATTATTATTCAGTTTTAGACAAAATATACATTACATCACATTTACATGTTGCAAAAGATTAATTATGAATTTCAAAAAATCCTCAAATTTCTTTTTTAACAAACCAAGTTATTATTTATTTTATGTTTTATTTTATTTATATGTGTATAATAAAATTGATTATCTTTTTTTGATTCTTTTTTTGGGACCAAACTATACACACATAAATAATTAATTGATTTTTTTTAAAAATATAAATTATGAAAACCAAACTTCTCACAAAACTTCAGACTTTATTCTCAGCATGTCATAAGAGTGGGTCCTTATCCCAGTAAAGCCTACGGTCTGGAGCTTTACTCTGGAGTCTTGACTTTAACACTTCCTTTTTTCGCAAAGAGTTTGGCTGAGTTTTAAATAGAGGGTTTGTGTAGTAGAACATACATACTACACGCAATATTTGCTTCATCCTTCCCCATATGTCCCTTCACTATTTGCTTCATCCTTCCCCGTATGTCCCTTCACTATTTGCTTCATCCTTCCCTGTATGTCCCTTCACCTAGTACTTCCTTTTAAGTAAAGTCACCAAACTCCCATAGGCACCACCTCTTCTCGTGCATTTGAACAGATCAGGTCCAACTCTTCCAGAGATGACTGAACAAATCTGCAGCCATATTTGAACAGAATGGTCAGAACACAAGAACAAACAATGCAACCCATCTTTGCATACAACTTTTGTCGTTCAGTGTTCTTATGGCAAGTACAATCTCGAAACCAGCAAATGGGTAAACACAGGAAATGTTTGATGCAGTTCACTCACAGTTCACTCACAGTTCACTCACAACAAGAGATGGTGAACATTCCTCAAAAGTGTGGGACCAAATGAAAACTACATTGTTGCAGCCAGAGAGTACCTCCCTTACATTGCAGACCCAATAAAGCAATTTGAGGAAGGTAGATCAACCATATATACCTATGTCTAGTACTTTGTAAGCTTATATAAAACTTGGGTCTGTTTTTACACTACTTAGTGTCCATTATTTTTTGCACCATGCACCCCACAGGGAGAGGGTTATTGTCGAATTTGGTTTTTTGCTTATGTTACAACGTCTCTTTTCACATTGTTGGTTTTAGACATTTTTAAATCTTTTGTAATTGTGTTTACACATAATGGATGGCCATACATGTTTAGTATTTCATAAGCTTATATCAAACTTGGGCTCTTTTGCACTATCAGTGATCCAAATGGTCTGGATTACATTACAATGGTTTTTTCTCACATGGTTAATTTTTAGATATTTTGAATATTTTTGAAGCTTGTTTACACTGGTGAATGGTTGCATGTTGGGATATGGGTCCTTTTTATACCGGTGGAGTGATGATGGGTTAACCATCCCTATATGGACGACACCTGCACATTGGCCTGTAATATATCCTTTGGAAGTAGTAGTCTTTAATTTATTATGAAATTGAGTTTGGATATGCAGTTCCAAGGCAGGATTACAACTATGCTTTCTATTCATAAACCATCTTCACTTGTAAGGTTTGAAATTGGTTAAGAGCTAGACAAAGACCCTATTTGTCTTTGTTTATATTCTTTAGAGATTCAACAAGACTCTTATGCAGCGGGTATTACACCAAAAGTTGCCTTTTGCAATTTCATGTTCAATCACCAACAAGTTTTAAACTTGCATTTTCATTACACGAAATGGTTATCACATTGCCCATTTAAATGTCCACTTTCTACTTGTTGAAAATAAATAACTGGGGGAATTTGGTAATTGGGGTTGTTGCTAAATTGGTAACCATTGACAATTAATTAAGTGAGTTTCAACACATCGGCAAACAAAATCCGAATTACTTGATACCATCCATGGGACAGAATCAACAGATTTTGTTTCACAAATAATGCAAGAACTCTGTCTGTAAATTACACTCTTGAACAACTGTTAGATCACTCAAGATAACAACCGAAAAAAACTATTCAGACCATTCCTTGAGATATTGTTTTGAAACTTCCACTTTACAATTGAAGACAAATGCACACAACATTAACTAAGTAATCAGGAAAAGTCCCTTACCAACCACAATATGAACAAGACTGCAATATGAACACAAAGCTAACCAATAATTTCCTTTGTTTGATGACAAAAGAATACAAAAAAGCATTAGATGGCATTTCAACTCTTCAAAACTGAATTTCACAGCCTTCTACTCACAACCAAAATGCACTGAGACGAACTCTATTTCTAGGTGTGTATAAAAAAAAGATCCTCAGTCCTAATCAGTCCTAATAAGATAGTGCTAACTTGCATTGCAGCAGGTTGCCTCAGTAAAAACATTCTACAATTATGTCCAAAACCAGCTAAAGAAGTTTGAAACTAAAAGCCCAAGTAGTGGAATCAAACTCAGTCCATTCACACACGGTGAACCTATATCACCGTCTCAAAACCATCCCAGAGGGTTTGGGGTAAATTCCATCTCTTTGCAGAAACTGCAAACTTGATAATATGGGTCCTTTCGACTTCTTGCCATGATGGGGACTAACACTCAGCAGTAGAACATAACCTTCTTTACATTCTCTCTCACTGCTGGAAGTGGCCTGACCGCAGCACCTGCTGCTCCTCGGTTGGTGCGGATAGTTGTGCCCCCACTACTTTGGCCTGGCACAACACCACTGGATCCACTATCTGATGTCTCAGGATCCAAGTAAAAACGAGCCCGGAATGCTGCCAAGTGCGCATAGTAAGCAGGTGGAACTGCATAGCACAAAACAGACAAATCAGACACTTGTTTTGATTCCTCATTTTGAACCAGAGAGTTCTCATTTTGAACTTGAATAGGTTGACTGTCAGCTTACCAATAGAGACTGATCGTGTGCATCTTGCATACCTACAGGAAAACAACAATACACGAGTAAAAAGCCATGTGCGTCATCAATAACATAGCTTGTGATCCAAGCCATAAACATATACCAAATCCCACACAAATGTCAGGAATCTTAGCTCTGGGAATAGCCCACAAAGATGTACTGGACAAAAGGCTAGTGAAATAAATAGCATGAGCAGTTCCAAAGCATCATCAAGAAAATCAATGAGCCACGGTGTTGGGAAGAGGCACAGACGTGTAACAAAGATTGTTTGTCAAAGTCTGCAAGCCATCTGCAGTGAATTTGTTTTCGTCCCACAGCACATGGTAATGCACAGGTCGACTGGTTCCCTGTGCACATGCAGAAACAAGAACTCTCATCAAAATCACCTGCTTTTGGGACAAAGACAACATAGAGCTTTTCAGTAAAGACTCTGTTAGTTACAAACCACATAATGCAGGAGACCAGCCTGCCTTCAGATACATAGAACAACAGCATGACTTCAAAAAGAGAAAGGAAAACAACAAACCTTAATACCCGCATGACTGCACAGGTAGAAATCAAACTCCGTAGGATGACAAATTGTGCTATCAACAACTGTCCCTGAAAGCACCACATGAAAACATACAGAGCACAAATTCTTAATTTCATTTCACAACAAAATCATCTCAAATGACAGGTTCACCACTGGCTGTGACAAAACTCCACTGACCTGCAAAGACATTCCCACTTCTATCCACACTACGCTGGTCATTGTGATTGCTTGCAAAGAGGCGAGTATGGTGGCGTTTCTGCACCACCACAAATGTGACTGGAGGCTGATAATCTGCCTCTAGTGAAGCACATGCTTTGCGGATGGCATCCAGCTCATGTAGGAGGACCTGATAGAACTGCCCTTCACTTACTCCATCTCTGTAAAAAACACAGAAATATGTTTACATTAAGAACATCAACAGGTCACTATGAAATCATCTTCAAAACCCATGAACACCAAAATATTGCAAACATCACAAAATTGCAGAAGATAACCTATAAAAGATGATGCGCATTGGTTTGTGTCCTGTTGCTCTCCGGAACGAGATAAGCAACTCCCTGTTGAGACAAACACAAAGCTGAACATTAGTGAACAGCCAAGTCTGCAGTAAGAACACATGAGATAGCAGAACACTGCATCTAGAGGTTTTGATATGTGATACCAACAACTGAGAATCACAAAATAGGCTTCTCCACACCTCACATGGTGCATCATGCACCATTGGCCACCTCAATATTCCATGAACATGAACCCTCTAGTTATGAGAGGCAGTAATTGGAGGAAATCCAGGATGAGGGTCACAGAAGATGCTTACTTAATGAGGCCCCCTGTCAAGATTCCTCGCTGAGGATCTACCCATGTTTTGAAGAGGTCCTGAATCAACTCCTGGCGATGGGTTTGTGCACATACCAGGCCTGCATATTTGGTTACTTCAGGCCAGTCCTGTGATGCTACTACCTGCAGTCCAACCAAGGACAACAAGAAAACTAAACATTAGAGAATCAGTGAATGCAAGGACAATCAAGCAATGCACATAGTATTCTGTACAGAGATATCTCAATAACAACAAGATAAGTCTATTTACAGGAAGGCTTGGGTGCAAATGGGGATAAGTTTATGTACCGCAGCAATTGAAGGGATGGAATCCTCTCCTGGATGTGGGTGTGTCACATCTGCACCAAAGATGATAGTGGGGATATCGCTCACCAAAGGAATTCTCCTTGTGAGAGCATCAACCAAAACAGTGTTTCGTCCACCAACCTGGCAAACAAAGAGCTTCATGCAAATTTTTTAGTGGCCACTCAAGTCAGCAGATACTGTCTGTAGCTATCAACTGACAGATATATAGAAGGGAAGGACCAATCAATCCATAATCCACTGCAAAACATCCAAACTTCTACAGCAATTGGCAACAAAATCCCAATGCACCCACTGTGATTCTAAAGCCAACATCACAAGAAACGTCTGTCTACCTTCACATTAATCTTCAGAGCCACGTTTGCCAAATACTGCTTGTTTGACTGCTTATTCACATGCTTTGTCAAGCAGCACTGTGACACCACACCAACCACTGTCTCACAATGTTTCTTCAGGTAACCTGCATCAGAAACACAAAGTGGCCGAAAGGTTATAAATTGGGAAAATTCTCACTCAACCCATGACATGGAAAAACTTTATTTTCAAAGATCACATCTCACATCATAGAAGAGCAACAGCAACCTTACCGTACAGGGAGCCATTACTGTCAGCCAGAATAGCTATGAGCAGATCGAGACCTTTGTCTCCAATCTTCCTCTTTGCCTGTTCACAGATGTGTGAGATTGCATTATCGCACTGCTCTGGTCTAGCACCCTGAATTGGGAGAACTGGATTCATCTCAAATACCTGTACCACAAGCCAGCAAGAATCTCAGGGATGGGCGTTATATGCGGTTCCAGTTGCAAATCATACAAACTGCCTAAAACACTCATATTGCATGTCCTCAAAACCCAAGAGCTGTTGATGTGATCTCAGTGGGCCAGTACCATTCCTGATGTTTGGCACATCCGAGCCAGTTCATTGCAAAACTGGTGTGCAGTGTCAGCTGTCACATATCGCGAGAAATTGATGCAAGCCCAGTGCTTTACAACTCCACCATTGACCATTTTCTGCAAACATGCAAATGCATACAACCCCATTGTGTGGTCATGCAATTGATAGATCCAACTAGCAGTTACAACCAGATTATGAAACAGCAATATGTGCAATTTTGGACACCTTGTGCATCATGTTCCACTGCCCGACGCTTGGAAGACATTCTTTCTCCCTGCCAGTATCATGGTACTTGAGCTGTACATACACACAAAACTTCAGTCACTGCCACCCTGTACAAAAGAAACAAAATTCAGAACACCCAAAATGTGCAACATGTCAAGACCAGTTACAAACCCGAGGAGGTGGTAGAATTCGGGCTTCCACACTTGCAAGCTGGTTGCTGATGGAAATGCCAAACTCTTGCACATATGGATCCTGCTTGTAAGCATTTCGACTCACAGTCTTTGCAGCACAGAGCCACAAACCAACAGAATAGATAACTTGTCAGAACCAACCAGTTATTTCCTGCGAGAACATTATTTTGATTTCAAAGAGTACTTTTGTCTCTGAAAATGATAACTATTTTGGGTATTGAACACAAACCTGTAAAATACTATTCTCACGATCTTGTGGACGCTGGCACGTCACTTGCAGAAGTGACGTGATCTGCCGCTCATTGAGACGCTTTGAGTACCGTTGCCCTTCAGCAATGATACACACCTCCATAGGCAGGTAATTGGGGCGCTGCTGACTACCCACTTGCAAGCAAGGAAGCTTTGGGTACCGAATAGAGAACTTATAAGTCTCCTTAAAGTAATCAACCACAGACTTCATAGTGCCCTTGTCATCAACAGGGAATCTGCATACAAAGGCGAAGGGTATGTTATTGCACAAGGATTTCGAGGTTCACAACCCAGTTGCAGTACCCAACAGAACAACGAATCAACAACAAAAGACATCATCAGACCAGAGAGAAGATGCATACTGCAACTCCTCTATTGCCTGCTTGGTAATATCTGTAATACGGTACTTTCGCCGCATGCTTCCACGATGGGTCACTTCAACCTTCAAACCACGTAATGCCTTCTTGATCTGCAGTGAATCACAAAACCACACAAACAACACCACACCAAAAACACCTGTTTAAACTTGATGAGCAGTCATATAGTCATATACAATTCAAACTCTGGCATAAACACATTACATAAACAATCATTTACAATGCAAAAGAGGTTTAAGCAATAGCTTGAAAAGAAGGAAAAGCTTCAACAGTTCAACTCCACAGAACCAGCATGACAGAGAATCTCTTCCCCTGCAACCACAGGCAGCTTTTACATATGTATATTATGCATCTAGGCAGTGTGCTGTTATCTTGCGAATCACCCATCCCAAGACCATTTTCAGCCTAGGGTGCTGTCTGCTTTAGGGTGCGTAAGTTCAGGGTTCTGACAGGCACACATGTAGTGTGACCACTGTACACAGGTCACAGCACTAAGAATTTACTAAGCTTCCACACCAAGAACATACCTTGTTCCGATCAGAATCAGACAGGGGGCCAAGTACATGCCTGTTGAACAGAGTCTGAACAAAATCCAAAACAGGCTTTGACTGGATGAATGCAGTTGCCGACATGTCTGAAAAAACCCACAGAGCATGAGAATGGATATCTGACTGAGCAATGCTACAAAAAATATTTTTATTGCTTTCTTGGAGTGCAAAGCAAATGAAGAGCTGGCTATTATGTCCTGTTACACTCCTTTTTTTGTTACACTTCTCAGGTGCTAATATAAAAGAATAATATGTGACAACAGGTCACTCCTCACAGCAGTACAGAACTTATCAGTAGTCAGTCACACAAATTCAGCAGACATGAACAATTGAACGCAAATTGGAGAAGGAGGTGTTGAACAGCATCGCTCCTACCAATGTTGAGGGACAAGCCCATTTGAGTTGGGCGTATACTCTGATAAAAGCCCCGCCAGCTTTCCAGCCCATCACCAAGAGGTACTGTCGAACCAAGACTGGGCGAGTAAAATGAGCGCCCTATTGGCGTATACCTGCACAACAACATAAGAATTCAAGTAACCAAAGTAAGTACCTGCACCACCAACAGTCACAAAGCAGTGCTTGTTCAGTGCTTCTTGTCCTGATAAGAAACTCCAGATTTCTTTAGTCTCTCAGTGATATAGCATAACAATTTGTTAGAGAATTAAGCAGTACCCACAGAATCAATCCTGTGAGAAGCGGATCAAGGAGCTATCAGTAAAAGGTGGGCAGCAATAATTACCGATGTGTAGGAAGCTCCCGAAGCACGATATCCAAAACCTGCAGGGCTTCCTGTGGCACATCAGCTTGGGCACCTGCTAAGAACTGCTTAAGGTGATACAGGTCTGGACGCGAGGCAAACTTGATCACCACCTTGAATGGCCGTTCCCTTCTAGCTCTATATATCACAGACAATTCTTCAGCTTGGGTACAGCATATGCACACATGTCTGTCTACAAAAACTCAACGCTGAGACTCTTTCATGGAGCTGACTGACAAGAATAGGGCCTCCCCGTTTGCAGTTGCATGCTATCTGTGAAACAGTACATGCTGCTGGCCAAGGACATGATGATGTAGTGACAGCAGCATGATTTTTGCAGAGAATCAGAAACCACAAAGAATCTGAAGAAATGGGAAGAAATGTTTATCAAACCTGCCAGTATTGCTACCATCGCCCTCATCAGGAAGACCGATTTGGAATTCTCTGCTGTCAAATGGCAATTTTCCAGCAGTATATAGGCTCTTGCGCCCATCGTAAGCAGGCAGTCGATTGCCGAGGTCAGACACTCTGTACCGCTTGATGAGCTGTTCCATGACTGCTCTATTGACACCTCGTGAAGTCACTTCTGGAACAATTGCAACCTGAAAACAAAACTGTATTCAGATAGGAGCTTGGATGCTATAAACAAAAAATTGGATTGAGACGGACAGCTTTCGTGTAATGAGAAATACAACAGAATTCGGTTTAAGATCATGAGCTTCACATTGGAAACCACAGCTGAAGAAGACATGATTCCTTCAAGATCCTTCAAGGATAACCTTCTCCACATTTCGATAGCTAGCTGGCTAGCTATCTATTAAAACTCACGTCGTAATGGTGAAGATCTTTGTCTGGAAGAGTCGCAAGGAAATGGTTTGCCTTCACCATGCACCTCTGTCCCAGTCGCCCTTTCCCCGGTCGCAATGGAAATCGCAGAGTCTTGCTCGACACCGGCACAGTTACGATTTGCTGCTGCTCCGGCTCCTGGATGGCTGCTGGTGCGATCGCTAGCTTCTTCATCTGATCTGCCACTGGGTACTGGGCACCAGAAACAGATACAGGCGCCGCAACGGGATCAATTGCACGCGGAGGAGCGAAAGGTGTCGGCTGCTGCTGCACCAGAGGAGGCGCAGAAGAACCAGACGGTGGACGTACAGGGATTACATGTGGAAGCTGTTGTACCCGGACATCCTGTGAAGACTGCGATGGGAAGGGCTCGACATACTGCGGAGTCAGACTAGCTGCACGCCCACGACCACCACGCCCTCCTCCTCCGGACGCTGCTGCTCCTCGTCCTCTCCCAGATCCCGGACCAGACCCAAAGTCCCCTCCACCGTGCCCGACAATTTGCTGTGGCGAGGACTGTGCAAGTGGAGGAGGCTGCAGTTCCCGGACTTCATGCGGTGGAGGTGCTGCTACTGCTAATCTTTCCGCAGGTGCTCCAGGCGGCGCAGATGCAGATGTGGTGGCTCCCTCGGAGCTTTCGGTTCTGGGTTTCCTCGGTTTCCTCGGCATGATTGCTCAATTTTTTTTTCCGTCACACTAGCGCCAGAAATCGCTCACCAACAACGCGCTCAGAAACAGAATTCAGTGCGCAGCAAGTCAACAAGGGACGCCCACCTTCACAAACCTGCCATGGCTGCCAGCACACCACAAGGGGGCCACGAACGAAAATCAATAGCAAAGTTCTACGAGAGCTAAGATCAGACAATTGCCAGAACAAAGACACGACTGGAATCACAGTAAGCTGCACAATTGGCGAGCGACTTGGAATGGAGCAGCCGCATGCTAACGGAGCGGACTTAATGCAAGTACAAAAAAACCGGACTCGCACCAAAGCTTCGAATGCAAGAACCACTAGGTATCTGCTCTCGACATGAGAAGGAGCTTCCCAAGAAAAGGACCCGACAGATTCTTGATACGACGGCGAGACTGGACTCAAATCTTCCCCGACAGACAACCGGCACGAACGCAGAATTTGCGGGAATGTGCACAGTTGAATCAACAAAAGGATAGATCCCGCTGCGATTCATTGTTGGGAAAGAGGAGCGAGCAACAGTTAAGCGATTCTACGTCATAACAAACGCGTGATTGACGCGGCTGGCTCTCTCTCTCCAGACTCCGTTGCTCAATTCTTTCTCCAAGCTTGATTGTTCAACTATTTTTCTCCCTAAACCTTCTAATATGCTTGCCACATTGCAATTTCCCGCTGCATTTGAGCCGACACGACGTAACTAGCTACTACGAGAGCAAGCAAGGACAGAGTCGTCGCTCAAGCCCTAGCTAGCAAGCCCTCACAGAAAGACACACACAGACAGGCAGCAAAAGCCTCCGACAGCCGCAAAACAAAAAAAAATTAAAATGCAAAAATCGAAACAGAAAGCACAAGAAACAAACAAGCAGGGTCCCACGCACGAAAGAAGAACCACACAAAAAGGAAAGAAACATACAAAAAACCAAAAAAAAAAAAAAAAACA
>Ga0116229_10001914_pt1 | contig 33319 bp, 26 predicted proteins | sample S1TSphgellanicum_3_FD_87313 | JGI IMG/M metagenome (GOLD analysis project Ga0116229, IMG submission 87313) | Host-associated microbial communities from peat moss isolated from Minnesota, USA - S1T2_Fc - Sphagnum magellanicum MG | ecosystem: Host-associated > Plants > Peat moss > Unclassified...
AAGCAACACTTGAAGAGCTAAAAATAAAAATAGTTCAAGGATCTGATAGCAACAAGGAGGTCTTGAACTGGTATTTGTGAATTAATAGCTTACTTTATATTTAAAGAACATAATATATATATATATATATATATATATATATAAACACTTTCACATTATCATAATCACTTGAGTTTGTAGTAAAGGGTGTGAATCCACAAATTATGTGCTTGAAGAAGCATAAGCATGTCATAATTCAAATATGTACACCAACACCAGGTCATCCTACCACACACTTTTAATTATTACAAAATTCATACATTGCATAGTTAGTTATAGACAATTCAACTTTAGCATGAGATTGAGAAAGATAAATAAATAATGAAAAAGAAATTGAACGTAAATAAGTGAACACATCTCCTATCAAGTTCATGTTCATGCCAAGCTTGCTGAAATTATGGTTCTTCCTCATTTCAACTCTTTTATATATACAAAAAACCTAAAAGAATGCAAAATTGCAAATTTTGCCCATGAATCTATAAAAAGAGCTTGAGTCATCAAGGTAAACAAAATATAACATCATGAAACAAAGTCCAGATGTTGTGTTCAATTGTCCATACATTATAGACCAAAATTGCAATGTTGTTTACAACAAACATTCATCTAGCCACGATTACAAAATAGGGTCATACTTTTAAAGCAAAAACATCTACACAAGAACAAAATTGTCAACCCAATATTACTACATGGGTGTTTAAGCCTTAGCTTGCCTATTAATCTTTGCAGTCACTACCCATCAAATGTTTGTTACAGCACTAACCTTTTTTACAACTAGCCTTTTTTTTTTTCTTCCTACCTTTTTTTGAAGGTGACGAACCTTTTGGATTATGGGCATTTTTACCAATATTGCCAAGGGCCTTTGTTTTCTTAGCAATAAGCTTTTCAAGCTCCTCCTATTCATCATGGTTTTTTACCAATTCATCATCAATGTGCTATAATCTTACATCACTCAAACTATGATATTTAATAACAACATCCAGATTTTCCAACTTGCTTGGACTTGAACATTTCAGCTTTAGGTTGTTGTCAACAATTGTCACCCTTGCTAGTTTAGAATTCGAGGGTTGAATTGATAAAGCTTTAGACTTCTTGGGAATTGAAACTTCTACAAGCTCATTGTCATGTATAGGTTTGGGATTCACATGGAAATTGCCAATGTGTGGAATGATATTGTGATAACAATTTGCCGTACTTGGAGCTAGTAGAATGGGGCGTTGAACTTCTAAAAAGGACATTGATGCCCTTTTTGGTTGGTTCATGAAATGAGTTTCTACAATGTATCAAAGGCCAACTCAATCATTGCAATGGTTAAAATATCATTTACAACCATGTAGGCAACTTCTAATCAAATAGTAACTTTTAGAGAACTTCAATGCACACCAAATGGCAGTCATTTTTTTCTTTTGGACTTTTATGTACAACCAAGGAATGACGAAGAATTGTGAACAATATGAAGGACTTATAGGGACAAATTTGTCATTCTAAGTTAGTTCAATGGACATTAAAAAGATTTGAAGACTTTAGGATTACTATAATGGACTTTTGTGGACATAATAAGCAAATTGATTGACACACGTTGACTATTACATACTTAAATACAGACACAAATGGACATTTGGAAATATCCAAGTACTTTAAGGTTATTGTTTTTGGACTTCTATGGAAGTCCAATAAACAAATGTAGCAATGTTAAGGACATCTACTGACATATATTGACTATTGGAAACTTTTATAAACACAAACTATGGAGTTTCAATGGACTTTTATGGTTGCAAATGGTTAACACCGAGGACTTTAGGGTTACTATTTGTGGACTTCTATGGAGACAAATACACAAATGTGACAATGTTAGGGACATCTATTGACATCTATTGATTATTGGGGACTTCTATAAACACAAATTATCGAGTTTCCATGGAATTTTATGGATGCACATGATTAACACCAAGGACTGACATGAATTAGTGAAAATAATTATGGATGCATAAGGCCAATTCTAAGGACTCAAATGAATTGTTATTGAAAAAAATCCATTTTATGAAGTTCTGCAACTAAAATGGATGATTTGGGAAAACAATTATAAACATATATCGCTAAGAACTTCACACATGTTTGATGTACTTACTATTGCACATACAACCAATATTGAAATGCTTATGGCATAAACTTTACCTCTAGGAGAAAACTTGACCTTTGGTGGGAACTTTGGTTTTGAACCAGAAGCTTGAAACTAATGTAAAAAATTGGAGAAGTCCTAAATTTCCTACGAAACTCCACCACATTTCATGCATTTCCTCCTCACACCCCACCTTTATGCACTTTGAAGAATAACAAAATGAATGGTTGCACACCAACAATGATAAGTATGCTTGCAATAAGTTAGTTTGCCTACCCACATAGGAGCAAATCAGAGCCCACAGTAAGGGCAATGTTCAACCATGAGACATTCCTGAAACCTAACACCATTTTTCTCAACCAAATTAGTAGGTAATGGCAAACATACATTTCTCCAACCTAAACCACTTTGGATTGAGGAAAACAAGGACCTTGCACCATCCTGGTTCCTTTTTGTAATAATGATTTTATAATTTAAAGAAAACAATCTACTACCAATCCGCTTAGAATCTTCATAAACTCTCTCACATTCTTTAACCCCATCATTAGCAAAAGTTGGAAAAGCATTAACCAAAGCCTTCTAGGATTCAACTTGCATCTACAAAGCCTCCCGTGACTCATCTGTTGTCTTAGCACATTATAAGAAAAAGGCCAATATGTGACCAATGCATTTACAACTATTTGGTATTTGCAATTAAATCTTTGCCCTCTACAACTAGTGCGACATCATGTTAACATCAATTGAATCACCTACGACTAGCTTGTGACTAAATTGGTTTACATTTATATATGGGTTGGATTTCTCATCCAAAAGTAACCATCTAAAATCTCATTAGTTGTAAGTGAAGTGGTGTTTAGTCATAATTAACATATGTATATATACATCAATTATAATAATGATTTGATTTATGATTAAACTTATAATTCATAGTATTTTTATTGTAATTAAAATCTTTCATATGATTATTATAATTATACTAATTTCATTACATTAAACTACTTATAATTTCAAATAACTTAAATATATTCCAACATAGACTATTATATTAAATTTTTTAGTAACCATAGAATTATTTTAATTATATAATTATTTTAAAAATCATAATAATTATTTTATGTTTACATTAATTATAATAGACACATAATTTATAATTAAGCTTAATTGCTCATAATTTTATTTTTAAATAATTTTTAAAATTAAAATATTCCCACTATAATTTAATTAATTAATTAAATTTTTATAAATGTAAAAATTACATTCCATTACACTATAATATTTATTTATGTACTTACAATATATAATTGTTATTATGTCATAAAAATTTTAAATAATTTTACTGAATTTTTTAAAATAATTACAATAAATTACTTTACTTAATATTTATTACGATTTATGTAAAATGAATAAATGATATTACAACATAAATCTTCACATTAATTAAAATGATAGTTCCAAATCATAGAAAATAACTATTTTATTTAAGACATTTATGTTTTAATAATAATAATATTTTGTATCCTAATCGAAAAGTTATGTCCTATAATTAAGATTTTTATTTAAGATTTTTATAATAATATTAAAATAATGAGCAAAGTTGTTATAATAATTTTATTTTAAAATATATACACTAAAATAATTGTATGTATTACTCATTATTTAATTATTTATAGAATTTTTTAATATTTCAAAATAATAATAATAATAATTCTATGGTGACATAAAATCATTGTAACTACTTCATTTATTTGTAAGTTAGAATGATAATACTTGAATATTTAATTTAATATTATAATTTATAAATGTAATTCTTATTAAAGTTTATAGAATAATCATAATTTAATTAAAATAACTAATGTGATGACCATAACTACATGGAATTTAATATAATAAACTAAAGTACTTATTTCTTGTAACTACTTATTCATAATATATCACTTTTATAAATATTTATATATGCTTATATTTATCAATTATAAGTTACACTTAATAATTATTGTTACAACATAAGTTTTTATATTATATAATTTATATTCTTATAGTAAAATAAATCAATTGCTGTAACTGATGTTTAATTACTTTTAAATCATTGTGATTATTTCAGATAATAATTAATTATATTAATTTCATAATTATTTTCTAATTGAACATAATTATTCAAAATCTGTAATTTTTAACTTTAAATCTGAATTAAAATTTTGATTTTTTTAATAATGTAGTTAAAGTAATTATTGTAATGACTATAATTGTAAGAATTATTATACAATTATTTATTTAACTAAATTTTAATTTAATTACTTATTTATGATAAATATATTTTTAGTAATATTAAAATAATTATAAAATATTAATATATGTTAAGTAGATTATTGTATTCATACTTATTAATTACCAATGGGAAAAAACATTTACTTGATCGATAACAATTTTTACAATAATAAATGTAATTATATAATAATTACAATAATTAGTTTAATGTTACATTTTAAATAAGTAATTTGCGTAAGAATTTATTTTCTAATAGCAATTATTAGTTCATTATTTTAAATTTGAAAATAAATATTTATAATAGTTATTTTTAAGTATAATAATTTTAAAACATTCATTAATTATATTATCTATAATTCGACCAGATTTTTAAAAGTGAAAAAATATTTTAATTATTTATTTATGTATGAGTTATGTATTGACAAGTTGTGAATAACTAGAGAACTAGTTAGTTAAATATTAAGACGTTATTACTTGTTTAAATAGTTGATAATGAATTAGTTAGTAATATTTGTAATGCATAGTTTATATTTTAAACATATGTTAAATTTAATCAATATTAATTAAATGATTATCTAATTATCTAGTGAGCCATGTTCTTGGATTGCTTGGAAATTTAAAAACTAAGGAAAAAGGCATGAAGAAAGCTTTGAAGTTGCAACTTAGTTTGTGAAGAAGTTACAACTTCAAAACTTATCTCACATTGTTTGTTTTCCATTCCTAGTTTGATCACTATATAAACAAGAAGTGTGGTCATCCAATTCCACATTAAAAATGTGTGCACATGAGATGAATCATTCAGAAGGTTTAACCCATAAATAAAATAAAATTATGCACAATTTTAAAATACCTACTTCCCCAACCTACTTATCTACCTAGCTAAATAAGTGTTTAGTTTGACCTACCCACCTAAATTGACCCATGTACTTACCTACTTAAATACCTACCTATATGAATGGGTATTTTGCTTAAAAAGGTAAGACTTACCTACCTACCTTTTTACCTAAATAAGTAGGTAGGTAGGTAGGTATTTAGCCTAAGTTTGTAAGCATTTACTTATGTACTTACTTAAGTGCCTACCAACCTAATATTAGTATTTTGTATTAAATTTATTTTTAAATGTCATGTAGCATATTTACATTGGGCCACGTGCCATAATATAAACCATCCAAGCATGTGATTTGAACGTGCCATATTATTTCAAAATATTATTATTATTTATTTCAAATAATTAAATATTGGGACACATGGTAAGACATCATTTTTCCCTCAATAATGACCAAAATAGTCGCATCTTAGTCACATGTGACAATACATATACAATGGAATCAAAGGATTAACTTGTATTTGTTGATTTTTTGTTCATCCAATACCTTTTGTATTTGCGATTAATATCACATGCGACTTGTCCAAGGTGACTAAGGGGATTTTAATCACAAATGTTGTTTGCAACTAAAATTTAGTTGTAAAGGCCAGTTGAAAATACGTGTTTTTCTTCTAGTGGTAGAAGCCTCCAACCCCTCCAACTTCAAGATCAACAATGAAAGCTTGTCCTTCCCAGCCACAAGGTTGTTCATGAACCCTTCCATCAAGCCCTGGGCTTTCATGCTCATGGTCTTGATGTCTTCTTTTGTTTGCATATTCAAACATTCACTCTCTTCAAGATTAGCCACCAACTTGTCCGAAAACTCCAAATAACATAACAATTTGTCAAGCATTGCTTATGTGCAAGTGTTGTTTGGACGCTAGTTTCTTTGATGCTCATGTGTTGGTTCTATGTCACCCTCTTCATCATTCAACACTTCTAGAATACCCTTCTTTCACCGTTGTTACTCTTGGTTTGTCCATTTGGTGTACAACACCCAATTCATCCTTTTACCTTTAAGCTCCATCACCATCTCTTTGGCAAAGCCCAAAGACACAATCCTTGTAGTAAGAACACAAGCTCAATAATGAATAAACATCCATAACCTTTCAACTTTTGCTATCAAGACATGATTTTTAATATGCACATAACTATGACCATTCTTGTTCTATATTGGATTATTTTTGTAAAAAACCTTTTCAATTGTTAGATTTCTAAGGATCCTAATCCTCTTTGGGTTCATGCCCTTTGTAGAAAACCCATATATCTTCACAAACTCTTTATGAAAGATAAGACTAACATCACCTATTTCTAGAACCTTAGCATATAAAGGACATGTAAACCTTGTGGGCTTCAAAAAATTACCCTTCAAATTGTTGGGTTCATGCTCAACTTTTACCTTTCTACCTAAGTAACTTGACTTGTTATTGCTATAAGAAGTTATGTGTGCCATTTTTCCCACATGAATTTCTCACATTCATCAACAACTCGTGATGATCAACAAATGATGGACATAGTTAGGACCCACGTGGCAAAGACTTGGCGTAAGAAGTTTTAATCTTCAAACCTTAAATGTCCTTCTGGAGAGTTCAACACAAAGTATGTGCGACATAAATTTGGAATTTCCCACACTATCTTTTTGTCATCCCACATAGCTACATGTAAGGTCTAGCCAAAAACATTTAACAATCCTAATTTATAGCCCAATTTAATGACTATTTTTAAAAAAAATTATGGACCTCCAAAAGGGATTGTGATTTGCCATTTCTATCCACCCTTGTATTCGTTTACCCTAGGCTATCATGTAAACCCTAGTACTTTTGTTTCACAATTATCTAAATAATTACCATTATATACATATGAATAAATCCCAAAGGCAAATAGATAGGCAATGTATGTGGTTACTATTTATGATGTAGTTGTGTAACAAGTGAAAGTATCTCCACCAATAGGAAGAATACAATCCACGTATCACAAGTTTTAACATCTAGTGTAAATTATAAATTTTTGTTCCTCCCCCACCCATGAACATTAAAACTTCCATGCTACATATGTAATTATTAGTTAAAAGTTACAAACATGGGTTAATAAGAGTGGTTGGCCAATCATGAACATTCATCTTCTAGTCAATTCAATGTGGATGGCCAACCAAAGACATCAATTCCTTTTTGCAAGGATTTTCAAACCTCCACCATCTAGCTCATCTTTGGTAGAACAAACTAGTTTTCATTTAAACTATCGTGTAAAATTCATCTAAAAAATGGCATGACAACCACTTTTGTGGTTACCATTTGAAATGTTTAAAAAGATTTGGTGACTTCTAGGTAGATATATGCACATGTGGATGGTTAGTACACATCTAACCATTGTGGTTAGCTATGGAACAAGAATATTTTTTTTAAATGTTTTTAATGGACACACCATCCATTTTACATGGAACAAGAATGGGAATTTGAATTCCTTTGCCCCAAAACCTAGGGATCCACATGGAAACCTTCCCCATGATGAAAAAATGATGGCGTTTTTTCATGCCCTAATTTTTTAATAAATAATGATTTTAAACATGGAATTAACTTAGATTTATTGAAATATAATTTAAAGTGGCATAAGGTAATCTAACAAGTAAAATATTTTGTTTCAAAAGTAATCAATTATACATTACAAAACAATGATTTTGAACATGGAATTATCTTACATTTTTTAGACTTGCCACTCTTTCCATCTTTGAAGGATTATATGCCTTACACATGAAAAGACTATTGTGCAAGCTTAATTGGCAAACTTCGCAATGTATTTTTTTCTTTTGGAAGCAAGTAAGCAATGTTCCAACATTAAAATTTATAGATGAAAAAGGCTTATGTCCTCCTTTAATGTAAATGAATGGTCTTTGGACATGAACATGGATGTGATTGATGTTGTGACTTGCCCCCGTGACAATGATTTCCATCAAAAACATTTGAAGGTTTGTTTTGATATTATTGATTGATTTCATGATCACAAACCCTTTTTGAAAACATTTAATAGGTGCTACATTATATATTGAATAGCCTTGTAATTGACACAAATGAATTAGATATTATACTTGGCAGTATAAAATCTTATAATTAAAAAACCAATTGACTTTGTATTTTTGTTTACCATTGATTACATTTAGCATTGTTGATTCCATAGTTTATATTAACATCATTGCTACCTAATAAAATTCCAACAAGGAAACATAAAAGAAAAATGCAATTTATTCAATTTGGATAATTGAATTTAAATGTCAAATTGATAATAACAAGTGATCCAAATGAATTAAATAACATTACTGATTTCAAGGTTTTGAATCATTCTTGTACACATTATTGGAACCGAAAAGTGATTTCCAATTTGAATATTTGGTTGATTAATATTTTCCTTTCATAACATTTGTGTTTTTCATCAATCATAATTTAACTTTAAGTGTAAGCCAAACAATTTTGTTTCAATTTTGTGATGTTGCCACACTAACAAGCATCCACGAGGAGATTTATTCATGTTTGGTTATAAGCTAGCTATGAAAATAAAAATTTATTAAATTATTTTTATATCTTGGTGACTTGCTTGAATAATGTGGACAAACATGGCATTCTGTTTTTTGTTTTGAAATAAAGGAATATTTGAAAGACTTTTTTTGAAAAAAAATGTCAAATGGTGGAATTTTGCCACCAAAAAAAACATTGATACCAAATATCCTACAACATTATTCACATCTTAAATTCAAAATTCTTGGTGGTATTGATCAATGCATTCTATCCTTGTAATTAATGTGGTCACATTAATAAGAGCCACAATAATTGTAACCAATGTTGGAATTTTCATGTTTGAAACGTAAATATTTGTAATAATGTTACAAATTTTCTAATGTGTTTATGGGACAATATTTTAAATATATTATTATAAAAACACATGAGACATTTTGGAATGAATATATTAATTATATAGTATTCAAAAAAATTTATAAAACATTGTAACTATTTGTTCAAATTTTGAATAACTTTAAATGCATTTAAAATGATATAATAATGAACAATAATTATTCACGCCTTTATACAATAGGATAATCTGAAATTTTCTTTGTTACAAGCATTTTTAATCATTGTAAAAATCATGAATTTCTAAATCATACCCTTTGTAGCTAAATCTAGTATACCACATCATTATGATAAGCAAAATCATTGTTTTTTAAAGCTATCACTCTATGTGGCAAATGTCTCTATTTTTATCACAAATGTTTGCACCCATTATGCTTAAATTGCATATACACACCTTGGTCAAATGATGGATTGCAAGGCCGATCAAGTGATATGAATGATAATTTTCAATTCTACAACAACAAATTTGAAATTGAAAGCATGTTCCCTATATTTTCACAAACAAAACAAAAGAATGAAAACTTAAAGTTTACTAGCATAAATTGACATTCTTTTTTAACAACTCTTGTTCACAACAATTGCACATAATACATAAATAAGGTGTTAAGTGCAATTGAAGCAAAAATTGTGTCACAAATTTATTGTGGATTGACACATATATGTCATTATGATTCAAAGCACTATGGGAGACAATATTCTCCTTATAATATATTATATGTGTGTCAATGGGGAGCACATGTAATGACAAGATTTCCACAAGCCCCAAATCCCCTTCTTGGAATTGGACATTTTGGTCTCTTATGATTTTTTAGCTTCTAACTTTTACAAACTTAACCAAATTAAACATTCAAGTACACATTCTTGTAACTCTTTTCAGATTATTTCTAAAGCCATGTCAAACTTGTCATTTGAACTTCATTTGCCTCTCCAATTGAATATCTAAGTGGTTGAAATTTGTTTTGGCAATTTGTGTCCCAACTTTCAAATGAAAATATAATTTTTTCAAAACTCGATTTTGGAATTGTGGGCCCAATTTGTTGTAGAAATTTTGATTACCTTTCCAATGAGAAAACAACGTTCAATTTTGATCACTCAAGCCTTTGAACATTTGGGAGTATCAAGGACTCTAAATTCCCAAAATGAAAATTCTTGTTGGGGGTTTTAGGAGTTGACAAAACTCATTCACTTTGTATGAATGAATGTTTCATTCTTCTTGGCCTACACTATATATGTTTCAAACTTACTCTTGGCCCACTTCTTATCAAGCCTTTGTTTCAATTCCATCATGTGAAAAACATCCATTCCTAAAAATCAATTGCAAGCTCAACTTAAGGTTGTGACAACAAAGGTGGCACTTACATTGGTGGTGTTTTTTTAACCTTTTGATTTATAGCCATGAGATCCTTGTCATGGCACCTAGATGTTAGAACTAATTATCATCCCTTGATATGGTAAAAGTTCAGTGAGTTGCTTGACTTCGTATTGTTTCTTTAATTTATATTAGGAATTCAATCTTTTATCTCAACCGAAGTTATAAGTTTTTTTTCCCCCTTGTTCCATATGCAATGATTTCATTCATTACTTTTAAAATCATCTCAACAATGGAAATTGAATTCAAATTAACTCCTTCATAATCCTTATTTATTGACTACATTATATTTTCAACCTTTCTAAGAAACTTGATTGGTTTTTAAGTCCACTTCCCTTTATAATACATAATTATTTATTAATGCATGAACCCAAAACCTTCCTATTCTTTTATTTTCCTCTCCTTTACATTCAAGCTTTAACTTAATTTTTTCTTCAACTAATAAATATTTTGAATCGGGAAAACCCATCCTTGGGTGGTATCACTAAGAACCACCTCACCAAAATTCAAGGAAAGGTGGAACCAATTTAATTTATTATAATTAATTTTCCTTTTTACTATTGATTTGCACCACATGGGCTTTGTGTTCCCCACCTATGTATATAATATGGAAAATTTGTAAACACCTACCTAGGTTACACAAGTAAGAAATTTGTATTTCAAAAATGTTCATAAGATGTGTTCTTGAATTTCCTAACCTTTTATCATTAAGCGTCACATTGCACCATTATAAGTCATTCTTTTTGGTTTTCAATTATAGTCATTACGATATGACCCAAATTTTTTATTGAAACAAAAGAATGAGAATTATTACAAATTTATAGACATGAATGCAATGGCCCTTCAAAACCTCCTAGTTTCAACGTTTGAAAATTGCTCAAAAATTTGTGGTTGTCTTAATTCACTATCTATTCAACAAAATAAATATAGGACTTTTTTGAAGCCCTTCTAGAAATTAAAAGCATTCAAAAATGAAAAAAAAAGAGTGATTTTTGTGTTTTCAAACAAATTAGCCTTAAGTGTTATTTTCATGAAGTTTTTTCCTTGACCATTCATTTGAAATGTTATTATTTTTTGTCAATCTAATTGAAGTTTCAAATTCTACACGACTTGGGTAATCTTTTGACATATAATTTAAAATGAAAAGCTTTTCTTAAATGAATCCTATGTTGTTATGAAGTTGGGGGGGGTCCCCAAATTTTGGGGGGTAACATTCCTAGTGGTAGCAACCCAAGGATGGGTTTACCCAACTCATGTAATTTAAAAACATTAACATTCAAAGATTTATGTCTTGATTTCTGCTTCTTTGCAACTTCAACATATTTTTAATTTAATTTGCAAATGAACTTTCTCTTGGTTCAAACTTACTTATATGCATTCACAAGTTTACCCTTGCAATCCTACAATGTTAAAATGACACCCTCTTTCCAACCTCTTATTTACTTTACGTAGAGCATAAGCATGGTAAAATATGACAATTGAAGACACTTGCTATTTTTTTGGAAAATATCCATAAAATATATCTTAATATATTAAATCCATGAATATTATTTAAGTCAATGATCGACAAATAAGTTCTTTGACTTCATTACATAATATTGAATAACCACATGTTTTAATATGCATTTTAAGTACATTTTTTTTGAGATGCAAGTATTAGAAAATATGTCATGATTTTTCAAAATAGAGTTACAAGTACATGAAATTAAGGCATCAATTATAATTATTATACTTTCAAGTTGATAAAGGCCTAGTGGTATATATATAGTTTCAACTTTTCATATTATAGTCATAATCTATCAAATTTTTAGTATAAAAGTATTTTAGAAAATTTGAACAACCAATGAATTTTGAACACACTTTTCATCCACTTTTCCTATATAAAATTTCCTCAAGCTGTATGTTCAACTTATAATAAACTCAATGAAATGCTTAATGATTTCAAAATGCAACTTAAATAAGTTTTAAATATATTTGTGAATGTTAATGTTGAAAAGATATTGTTTTAAAAATTATCTTAAGACTAATTTTTTGGGATACTTTATCATGCTTCGACCCCCTATTTAAGTTCTTTAACATGATTCAACACCACAATCAACCTATTTATCATCGCCCCCAATTTTAACTCTTTTAAATTTCTCATACCCACAATTACCCTTTTATTTTATTCTTAGCCATCAAAATATTATACAAGGGTTTTTTATTAAAAAAAAGATTTTAAACAAAAGAAACTCCTTGAAAAAACTTTGGATTTTTTTTTTATGAATTGGATCTCCTCCCTCATAAAATATTTGCTACAAAATAACAAATACACCCCCCATGAGCTCTATCCAACACACTTTGAATTTGTCTTTTTGCGCCATGCATGGTTCTATGCCAAAACATGCCATTATTTCATTATTTTACATGTTCTATCATTGCAAGCTTAATTCAGACCCAACACCTTTTTCATAGGAGAAAAACTACCAACTAGTAGTATACATTCAACCACCAAGAAGGAACATGTTTTTTAAAAAATTAACATATGTGGCATGATCAAAATAGTTAAACCATGTAGCAAAAACCAAACGTTCAAACATTGTTGGCCATTTTTTGTGTCGGACAATGTTCATTATGAGGTGTTTAATATCTTTGGTATTTGTTTCGTTCCAAAATTTGTCCCTGTCTTATCACCTTCTTTGTTTCATCCTCCACAATCTTTTATCTTTCTTTTCCCCCTTTTCCAAAATTGGTTAAATCTACTCAAGTGTTTCTTTTTACCTACTTATGAAAAAAATTGAAGTTCAAATGTTGTTATACTTATTGACAAAAAAAATCATTGAAGTTCAAATAAACATGTTAAATGAATTTGGTATCATATTGTTTTGCAAAGTGATGCGATGGTTTGTTGGCCAAAACATTGATGTGATGTCAAAGAGACCAAGGTTCTTAATCCCCATTACCAACATATACTATGTGAAGTATGTATATTTGTATATATACCTTGTACGTGTGTAAATGTATAGTACTTAGGTGAGTTGTGTATAGGTAGGTAGGAGGCCATGGTTAGTTGGTAAGTAATGGGTGGGTAGGTAAGTAATTGCCTATTATTTATTTATTTATTACATTTTTATATTTTAAAATTGAATTTTTTTTCGCTAGCCAATTTTTTTTCTCCAATTTGATTAGTTAAAAAACCAATTTATGGACAATAAAAAAAACCACCAATCAAATTGGACGTGTTAAGTATGATTAAGTGATCAAATCAAAACCAAATGTCAAAATGACTTTTTTTTTAATCTAGATTTCTAGTCAAATGAACCATGATTTCTTGTAGATATATTGTGCCACATGTCACAATCTAATACCATCTAAACATATGAATCTAATGGCTTAGATCGGGTCTTCTTTTTTTTTCAATTACAAAAGAAAAAAATTAAATGGATTCAAATGTCAACATGTGTCAATATTAAGGAGCTTCATATGGCAAATCATTGATTGCCACAGAAATAGTTGCAAATTAATCACAAATGGCCATACCATGAAATATTTTATATGTTGGATGAAGCCATACAAATATTTTCCATGTGCATCCATGGATTGATGATGTTATCATGATGTCACCACTATCTACAATTAATTTACACTTATGATTAGTTTTAGGCAACTTTTTTCTTTTTAATTACAAAATGTGACTTGCAACTGAAAAATAATTGCATAGCCCAGTCACAATTTAAGGTTTTTCTTCTAGTGCCCAAAGATCTTTTAAAAAATACTTTCACATTGAATAGAGTGTAATGACAAGACCGGGGTAACAAATTCCCCTTTAACATGAGTTATCAAAGATGAAAAAACAACTGCACACATTCCACAAAAGTAATTCCTTGGAAACAAGATGATATACACAAAGCTTCTATATGAAAGTCTATTAGTCCATGATGTAGTTCAATCTATGGGTCTCTGGAGATCAAATTGCTCCAATTTCACTCTCATGAATTCAACTGACCACCTGTGGCATTCTCCAATAGCAAGAGTTTAAAACTTTGTTGATTTCACAAACCCCAAAAACTCCATAACACTAACCATTCCCAACAATTGATGATGATGACTCCTAAACCGAAGAATGCCGAATTCAACTCTTTACACAATTTAGTTTAGAAAGTTTGATAAAAACAATTAAATTGTTTTTTGCACTAGACTCCCGATAAAAACCTAGACTACAAGAACAAGACATGAATTTGAAAGCCCCAAAGAAATTGGTTACTCTTTTCCTCAACACCACCTCTCCAAATCAGATCACCCCACAATCCCCATACAACACGATTGATTTGCCAAAGTGATTGTTGATGAAATCCCTAAAGCATTTCATCATCTCCCTAATCATCGACCCTTAGTTTTGTTTCTAAATTGCATCTCTCCTAAAGAGGCTCATGGGGAAGCAAAATTTACATAGCCTTCACCAAAGAAATGTTTTTCTCATAACAGGGCATTCATCTCTTTCATCACACACAACCTTAGCTAAAGAAAAGAAAACAATTCCACCCAAAAAAACTTTCACTACTGAAAGCTCTGAATAAACTTAATTGTGTCCATCTCAGAAGTTAGTAGTACTTATCCTTCACTTCAGCTCCCTCCTTGATTGACGTCCAACGAAAACACAATGCAAAAACAACAAACCACAAACATAGTGAGCATTGTCAATAATAAAAACCCATTGTGCTCATAACCTGCAAGAAAACAAATAAAGAGCAAAAACAACAGACCCATATCCTTCTTTTGATCACCATCAACTGCTTTAAGCCATGTCGCACTCTGCTTTTGACGGTTGATGATATTGATTCATCCACATAGGGTATCATCCACTAGTTTTTCATCACAAGGGACCCTTGTCTTGCAATAGCAAGGGGTCTGGTGTTGCATTGAATTCATTAGGGCATCTTTAGTGCTTGATCACTTTGAAACGGTATCTTGTCAAATTCTGTCATGTTGTGCCTATTTACTCTAAAGTTGACACTGAATAACAATTGTCCAGCCCATTCTTTAAAAATTAGAATAAAAATGTTCTGTCCAGCACACAGCCCAGCTGATAATACAAATTCACTAGATGACTCTGTCAGTGAGTAATTGAACTCAACCCCCACTTCCCCCACTAAAGGATTCAGTCTTGGGACCAAATTCAGTCTTAGGACCAAATTATACTACTGCCTATTAAGCAAGGTAGCCTGTTCGTTTTCTCATGTTGAGATCTCCCTAACCATGGCCCCTCTGTTTTCTTGGTACTGCTGGAAAGCCTTTTATGACAAGGTGTGCATCCAGGTGATTCCTTACTGTTTAGACTTTCGACCTGCAATGCCATGCAAGAATTATTGAATTTTGAGTATAGGTATTTAGGATTGATGTTTGGCACTTCTTAGCTGAATATTTATTTATTTCAGAAAAGGAGGTTTGGCAATTTCAAACTTAATTTTCCACAATTTCAAAAGTTTGAGGATGAGTATGCAAAATACATCTTGTGTTGTGCATTAGTAATAATAATCCATTGGTTTTCAACTCTCAACATTTTTGATAAATATCAATAAAATTCTCTCTTTTCTCAGCTACACCTTTTGCAAATTATTTTGTGCTGAAAATCAGTCATAGGTATAGTATTCTCTGTCATTGGAAATTCAATAATTCGGAAAAAAAAATCCAGTTCATTAAGGAAAATATTGGATTTTCACACAAACTTATATACTTTGTAAAAGTGCTCAACAATATGTGTTTATACCCAAATCTCCCTCACCAACACCCTCCTCCTCCTCCTCCTCCTCCTCCTCCCAACCCATTATCCGTATACAGTGCAGACACAAGTGCACAGGTCTCCCTATTGCATTCAACATTTGTAGGGTTGTTTAATTGAAGAGGAAAAACAGGCTGCCTGAATTTGTGAAATTTGCATCATGCTAGAAGCAGGCCATCAATCAATCCAATCCACCCAGTTGCAACTTTGAAGGAAATCAATCAATCAATCAATCAATCTGTGCAGAGCAGAATGGAGTGGAAGATTGCATGGCATCTACTATCCCCGGATTCCAGCATGACAAATTTGACAGCCCTCTCTCAACAAGAACATGAAGACAAATGTGGTTATTCAAGAGATGCCTCAAAAACTCATTTATGCCTCAAAAACTCTGTCTTTGTTTGGCTGCTTTCTGACTGACTGCTGCCTGAAACCCATCTCTTATTTAATTAATTATTTTTCTTGTGGGCTTATTATATTGTGCACATCTTTTTTCTTTTTTTGGGTGCGAAATCTCGCACTAAAGTGAAATAATAAAATAAAAATTTTAAAATCACATATTCCCTCTTTTTTAATTAAATATTTTGAAAAAAATTCGCCACATTTTGGACTCAGATTTTGGTTGGTAGCATTTTAAAAAATAATAATAATAAAATGTTTGGACAAGTTATAGGAACATATCCCCATTTGTTGCTAAATCTCTCTTGGGATGCTTGCTACTGACAAAACATCAGAAATTTGAAATTCGAAATTTCTTGTTTAATGTTCAATCTTGTGCTATGGTCTGAGCAGTGTTTTTTTGAAAGGAATTTTGTGATGTAGCAAAGGTGGCTACCATCCAGAAAATAGTTTAGCCAAATTTGGCTAGATATTAGATATGAAAGTAGGAGAAACAAGAATCCTTCTGTATTCTTTGCTACGTACTGGAACTTATCATAATTATTTTTTCTTTGAAAAAAATGGCAAAGTTTTGCCATTTTTAAAATGAAAAAATCCTTTGTATAGGTTGAAATCATATCTTTCAGGCCAGGATAAGGGTATTACTGGGAGGAGGACCTGCATGAGATGATGGCCGAGACTCAGCACAAGTCTAGTAATACCCTCCTTTGAGGCCAATACGTTGCACAAAGATGCTCTAGAAAAAGTTCAAGATTTGTAGAAAATGGAAGAACCCCCGTCAAGACTGAAATAAACAACCCCTTCCTTCCATTAGGAGATGATAAATTAGAGTTTACAACATGGCCTCCAAATACACTAGGAAAAATTCTCCAAGTCTTTACTCTTTATGGAAAAAAATTTAAGCATCCTTCTATACTATGAGTGTGGCCTGTGCCATTGGCCCAAGTGTTATCACATCCTCAACTGATTTTTCCTTCCAAAACCTGGGTTTTTTGGAATTTATTTGAATTTTCAGCGTCAGAAATCACTTAAAAATCGATATCTCTCACATTCTGAATCTAAATCATACCAAATAAATACCATTATTAAATCCTGCTCATCAAGATCTTTCCAACAACACCAAAGGCACATTCCGATTCCTCCAAACTTTTCAGCTATGATTTAATTTAACTTTCAGTGAAGAAATCATTCAATATTCAAAAACTTTTGCACCACAAGTCCAAATCTCATGGAACCAAGCCCATGCACCCCTGCTCATCAAGAGCTTTCCAAAGACACCAAGAACACGATCGGAAGCATCCCAGTTCGGTGGATCTCAAAACTGCAAAACAAGACAAAACAAAACAAGGCATCACAAACACGCTAGCCCTGCCAATAGATAAGATGTTGTACACGTGCATTTATGTATGTATGAAAGTACATATATTATTTTGTGATTTATTTGTATGTGTTTGTGTGTATGTGCATTTATGTGTTATCAAATCATTTTGTGGTATTGTGTGGTAATACAAATTGGGGAACATAATCGGGTAATTTGAAAGCAAAATAAATGGGTTTATGATCTGTCCAATTTGCTTGTGTCATTTTAGAATGACATTGTCGTATTGGTGCATTTGTCAATATGTGATCTATTTGTGTATCATTAATAGTGGTGATTTCTATAAAAGTGAGTTTCTAATTATATTTATTCATAAATGCTTATAATGTTGATGATTGATTTATTTTTGTTTAAAAAGTCTATATTGAGATCTCCAATTATTTTAGTTGGACAATGTGAAAGCATTTTTTGTACAATGTTTTCTAAAATAGAATTAAAATGTGACATTTGCATTTGGAGAGGTTTATATATTGCAATTATGTATAATGCTTGTCCGGTGTTGTCATAAAAAAATGCGGTGATAAATTCAACACCATAATTTGTGATTGTTGTGATTTTTGTCAATGACACATTGTCATCATAAAGTACCATAGTACCATGTTCATCATAACATGATAATATATGGAACTTTTGTGATAAAACATTATAAAATTTTGAGTTTAAATGAACATTTCTTATTCTTGTTTCATTTAAACAAAGAATATGTGATGCTAATAAATTTGGATTTGTAAGGACATTTTCAAAATCTAATGTTAAATAACAAGTATTAAAAAATTCTACAATTAAAATTTTTGAACGATAGGACTTTAAACAAACAATAGCAAGTTTGTATTGTGCATTTGTTTTTAATCGAAACATTTATTCTTGAACAAGATGATCCACTTGAAAAAAATTATTCAATAACATAGAAAATAAATACAATTTTTTTTTTGAACGAACTCTCGATAATGTAATATATGTTAGACCATGTTTTATCACACCAGCTAGATCAAATGTTAAACAATCAAGAGTCACCCTTGTGAACAATGTATAATTCATGCTACAACTAATTGAATTGGGAATTGAATTCTCGTGATAGTGTGGGAAAGATTACTACCTATTTGTATTTTGGCAATTTTACGTTTAATTGGTGTCCATTGTTTGTCAAGCCTTGGGAATTCATCATAGATTTGTAAATTTTTAATTCGTGTATTATGTCTAATATGAGGATTATGAAAATGTATCCAAACAAAAGATTTTGAAATAGTTTTTGGAAAATCTTCAAAAATCCCATCAGCAACATTCATAAGACCATCAAATGTTTCATAATTCCACTAACATTTTATTCTTAACCAAAATTTTGTAATGTAAACTAGTCATTTGAGATGGTAAATTTGGTAATTAAAAATGAGAAGGGCATGTTTTAGTATGAGCATCACATGCTATGAATGTGAATGTTTCACCTAATGTGTTTCAAAGGTTTAGGGTTTAGGGTTGGTTTGAAAATCCATGAAATTTCAAATAGGGGGTGTTCGATAGAAGTCACTAATCATTATTACATTTAATCCACCCATAAATTCATTATGGATTTGTTTTTATAATACGTCGTCTATGATCAATGAAAGATAACATTCTATTACCAAAAATACTTCATCTATAACAAACAAACAAAATTGATCATATGTTTTTATAAAAATGTCCCAAATTTCATCACTTAATGCATCAACTTCTGTTAGATTTTTATTCAATGGAATTGCAAGTGCAAAATGTATAGTTGTGCCAATTTGCTAAATCTTGTTTTTCTTGTGTATGCCAATTTCATGATTTTTGGTTTTAAGGGATCAGCATTTGTAATTTGTTTAGTATAATATCATAACATGTTTTGTATAATACACATGAAGGTGAAAGTTTTCCTTGCCCGTGCACCACCTATTAGAAAAATATGAAATGGTTTTGTAAGGTTTTTGATTTTTTGGTATGAGATGTCATCAACAATAACTATTTGTTCATTATTCAATTGTTTCATATGTGAGGAAAATTCTTTGTATGTCATGAATTTGTCTATTCGTTGAAATACATTATACATTAACAATTTATTTTAAACATTTTTATTTTTTGATTGTGCAAAATTTTCATATGATACATCATATGGTTCAATTTCTTTGGTATTAGTGAATAATATATTTTTATGTGGATTATTTGCATTATCAATTATTTCATTCGAAAATAAAATTTCCCATCCATTTGTTTGATGAATTTTTGTGTATTCTTTAACTTGTGATTCTAAATTGTCCCATTCAATATTAGAATTGTTGGATGATTAAATTTTTAAAATTTTTTTTTGCATTTTTATATATCGTTTTTTTCTTCCATATAAGCATATTTCCATGAATCACAATTATTTTGCAAATTGAGCTCCAATTTTTGAAATGGTTTCAATAAAAGTAATAATTCTTTATAATGATTTTTTAGATTTTTATGTTGATTGAATGAAACCCAATGATTATTTTACTTTTACTACATCTTTTATTTATTTTTGTATCATAATTAGCTACAAATTTTACTAAACACAAATCATTTGATTTTTCATTTCGATTGATATATTTACCAACTAATGATTTATAATGGATTTTGTAGAATTTGGAAATAAGCCTTGTATTATTTTTGTGGTAATAATACAAATGTTTAATCTTGTTGTTGACATGTGATTATAAATTGAAATGATCTTGTTGAATGGTATAATGGTATGGATTATATGTACAACTTGTTGTACAAACATTTGTTGTGCATTTAAAAATATATTTCCTAGCTTTTTAATGTGTTCAGATGTTTTTGTTTGTTCATGCTTAAACTTGTTTAATACAATTTTCCTTTCTTGAGTTACAAATTATTTATTTTTGTCAAATAAGAAATTTAATACAATGTTGTTGCATATGGATTTAAGATATATTGTGCATCTGTATTTGCTCCCCAACAAAAGTCCTACATGTATGCCAAATACATTTGTACATATCATTTGGTTTTCAATTTTTTAAAAAGTTGGTTTTTAAATTGTGTAACATAATCCAAGAATATATGTTTTTTCGTCTATTTTTAAATCTAATAAAAATTGTTCAAAAGAAATATCTTCACCTAATCCCATGTTGATAAGTTTTTTTATAAATTTGAATATTAATTTCCCCATGGTTTGGCATATGATCTTTTCATCTAAAGGCAATAATATTTTTGTATGTTTCATTGGTGGTTTTGGATATTGAAGTTGAAAATTTTGTTGACGTTTTTTTTTGTATTTTATTTTATGTTGTTGTATTTTCATATTATGAATTTTAATTGGAAGCATTGTTTGATCAATTGTTAAATATTTATCTACAAAACATTCATTTTTTTCATCTTTTGAAACACCATATGTAAGAACATTTTGTACCCATAATAATCCATGTTCATGAGGTAAACCTCTTGATTGAAATTAGATTATGAAAAAATAATCTTTCACTTTACCAAATATCAAATTAGTATTTCAGATAAGTTTATAAAAACTATTCATTTTATGTTCATAATAATGTGCACAAGTGATAGGATCATTTTTGACAAGTTCTTTAATATTTAATGAATCATCATTTTTTATTCCCAAATTTTCACCAATGTATTAATCGTATAATTCTTTTAATGTTTTTATAAAAGTCGACCAATTGTTTACACCTATTGTGAATGTCACAAAGAATGTTGGTGAGCCAAGTTGCTTAATCATTGTAAACACATATTTATAAAGACGATCCAAATAATTTGGAGATTTTCTTATGCAACTTAATTCTTTATTTTTTAAATTTAATTTCAATATTTTATCTAAATTTACATTAGTTGAAACACAACTAGCTTTTAAAACATGATCTAAGAATTTTATTTTATGAATACGAATCCATGCACAAGATAATATAAAATGAATTAGAACTTTGATTGTTTTAAAATATATATTATTTATATGATATGCAAATTTTCTATTTATATTAATCAATTTTTCTTGCATAATCTTCTGATAAGAACATGCAAATTATGGTTTTGGTTGCCCATAAAATAATGTTGAAAAATTATATTCTTCAAAATGTGCATCATGAAATAATCCAAAAGGTTGAGAACCTTCTCCAGGAACTATTGTTAGCGATTTTTCATTGTTCTCAATAACATGTTCATGACTTAAAATATTTTGCACTAATTTGTCTATGCAATCTTCATCAACTACTTCTTCAAATGTGTCTAGTTTTTTATTTCTAAAATTGCATAAATCGTGTATTCTTCTAACTATGTAGCTTCATTTGTATATGTTAATTCCACTAAATCTTGCTAGTTTGGTTTAATTGAAAATTTTGCACTTTTGATATAATGGAGTTTGGCAAAATTATGGTAAAGCTTTTATCACTATGTTAAGATAAACATAACCTATAATGTATATGGTTTTGTATTCTAATTTTATTTTCAAAAATACTAAATTTGAACTATCATCGTACAGCAATCGAGGCAATATAATTTGTACCATATCTAATTTTTTTGGAATATTAACAATGCTTCCATGCATTTCATATTGTCCATACCCTTTTAGTTGGAATATTTGTGCAAATGCAAGATGTGGTGTAATCAAATGTTCTTCAATTTTATTTAAATTGGAACAAATTTTAAGTTTGATTAATTATTTGTAATATGTTCACATAAAGTCATGTTCAATTGTTTGCCACAATCAATTTTCTTTCGATAATAATTACATATAAATATAGGGTTTTTTAATTTTCATTTAAAAATTCATTAGGCAAATTGTTAAAATATAATTTGGAAACAAGACAAATTTGAAATGTGAAACGTTTTACAATAATAACATGCATGTTTAGCAATGTCTTCAATATCTTTCTTATATGTAATAATATTTTTGTCGTCATTCTTTTGGTCAAGGGTTTTTTTTTCTTTTTTTTTTGTTGAAGTTGGATTTTCATTTGTTAATTGCACATAATTACTAAGATGTTCTTCATTTCTATTATTCTCATTGAATGGTTTAAAAACATCTTTGTTAGGAAAATCACAACCCATATTTGTTTCTTTTTCATTGAAAACATGATGTGGAATATTTTTACTTGAAGGACCAATGACATTATATTTAATATTGTTGTTATTTTGTATGTTTTCAATTGGAGTTATTTTTTCTTTAATTAATATATGATTTTTACTTGTTAAATCAATAAGATTGTCTTTAACAATATTATCACATTTGACATCGCATTTGATTGGCATCATTTGATTGACATCATTTTAAATTTGTTTTAACATTTTTTTCTAATTTCACATGTTGAATAGTAGGTGGAACAATTATTGAATTAAATGAAACATTTGGATCCATAATATTTTCAATTTTTTTTTTCTTGGTTGAAAAAGATGAATTTCATGATCATTATTTTCTTGGGATGTGAATTTTAGATGTTTAATATGAGTTTAATTTGTGATGTGTTTAACCCAAATATGGTTTTTTTGAATGAAAGATAATGCAGTATCTTGTGGCAACCATTTAAGATGAATTTCTATTATTTATAAAAAATTATTTAATTCAAAATTCCAATTAAACATTTTTCATTAATGTTGAACTTCATTAATTTCATTATTGATATTATGATTTAAAATTTTTGTGTCATATGCATCACGTGTGAATATTTGAAAATTTTATCATGGGATCAGATGTTATAGCATGTTTGAAATGGTTGTTTACATATAATATGTTCAACATATGGTTTGCATTTTCATTTCCTACTTTCATCATAATTCAACAATTATTTTTGTTCCAAATGTGAATTACAAGTTGTAAATATTCTGATATTTAATATATCATAGTGAAATCACCCCACAATCCTCCATTCAAAGCAGGTAATGACATTTTTTGTATATAATTAATTTCATCTATTGTTTTTCCACAATGTAAATCATGCAAAAATTATGGATTTAATTCACATTGACAACACTCCAATGCTTGAAACATACTAATTGTTAGACATTCTTGTAAATAACACATTCTATTTTTTTGGATTAATTCCGAACTTATTGAATAGTTTAATAAATTTGCTATTGAATAAAGTAAAAAATATCCTACTTTGTATTCAAAATTTTGAACTTGTTGCAAACCATGTTTGGCTAATTCAATATCTATGTTCATTACGTGTTATTTTCAAATTTCAAATTGATTATCTTTAATTTTGAGTTTTGAAAATTATGTGAAATTTATATTTGCAAATTGATATAAAACCAAATGAAAATTGAAATTAATCTAAATTTTTGAATTAAGCTCAGAATATTAAAATATTCACTTGAACTTTAAGAATATTTTTATTTTTATTTTATGTATGTCAAATCAATTTAAATTTTAATTATTTTTTATAAACTATTTTTCTTAATATTTTATTTTATTTTCAGTTAAAGTAATTAGATTACTCATTTATTTATTTATTTATGGAAAATATTTTTTTCCAATTTTAGTTCAATTTTTTTCTTTTAATGTCATCTAAAGAATTCAAATATTATCTTTAGAAGTTTAGTTCTATAGATTATTTGTTTGTCAAGTTTTTTGAATTTTCAAGATATTTTGATATTGAAAATTATTAATACTTTGAAATTTCACTATCAATGACAAGGTTTGACTTTCAAATGAAGCTTCAAGTTTTTCAAAACAAGTTTTTGAATCATCAAATTACATATTCAATCAAAATTTTCCACAAAAAAGTTATAGATTTAAACAAAGTTCAAACTTCAAAATTAGAAATTTTGATATTTAAAAATATTAATACTTAAACATGAATTGTTTGAATTTTCTCTATTAATGACAAGGTTTGATTTATATTTGATTAAGTCGCATAAATAAATCCCAATAAACCCTCAATTAGTCTTGGCCAAAAAGCATGCCCATTATGCAAGTGCAAAAAAAAAGTTCAAATCAAATTCAAATCAAGTTGCAAGTTTTTCAAATAAGTTTTTGAATCCAAGCTTTGATTTAGACAAAGTTCCAACTTCAAAACAAGTTATAATAAATACATATTCAAGTTTCAATTGTAAGTTCAAGTTGTAATTTTCAAAAATCAGTATATTATGTACATACAAAATATGTACAATAAATTCTTGTCCACAAAAAGAACAATATGTCAAATTGTACAAGTGAAGTTTCAAAATGTGATCCTCTGATTATGTTATCATTTATACGTACTAATTTGAACAACAAACTTCTTCTACCACCTCTACACTTTTCCTTTTGGAATTTTTTTCCTACTCTTCTATTGTTTTTGCACTTTTCCTTGTTGTATTTTTTTTCAAGTTAGAGTAACCCACAACTTCTGTTATGGGATTTAAGACAAATTTTCCTTCATGTTTCTTTTTTCTAAATAGGTGAAGGAAAAAACCTTGTTTGGATCTAAAATTTGTAGGACTAATGAGCTTGTGTCCAAATAATGGTTCAATCCATGGGTCACACAACGTGCAATCAAATTCATCACTATTGACCTACTTGATTTTACAAGCAATGCAAGGTTGAGATTAAGGAGAAACCATACACTTACAGCCCTAGCAAGTAACCAACATTTCTATTTGCGAGAGATGGGAGATGACATTTTTCACAAACGTTTTCGAAGCAAGCTACACCATTGGGATTACAATGTCCCCACAACCTATAATCACAACATTAAAAGCCATGGAATCAACATTCGTAACTCATTTCGTTGTTTTTATTTTTTAATAAGAAATTTTTCAACACACAAGTATTTCAAATTTGAACATACTTCAAAGTTGATTGCAAAATTTTGACCCTATATATGTCTTCTTCTTGTGGATTTTTGTCAACCTTTTTAACAATTGTAGCATCACGAACATGAAACATAAAAATGGTAACATAATTAGTTACTAGTTGTTGTTCACCGAACCAAGAGCTTCCAATGTTTTTGACCAACATTGTTGTAGGGGTGCCAATATTATAAATCTTAACCAACTACATGTATTGTGCAAAGAACTCATGATAAAATGACAATTCCATCTACAACTACCAAGATAAAAGCCTTGGCATATCGCCCATATATCCCAGTGACCATTAACTCCATGGTTCCTAACTCCTCCAAATTTTCCCTTTGCATAAAATCCAGATTGAATGTGTGGGGACAAACTGCAAGTAGACAAGAAAAGGGTCAATTTGTTCAATAATAGTAGTAGCCCCAACTCTTAATATAAATTCCCAATCTCCTCTTTCAAATGTGTTTTTGAAATTGACCCTGAAATTTAGCACCCATATGGAGGACCCCACATTTAGGTGAAAGGAAAAGGTAGAAACAAAGTTGGACCCTAGAGTCAAAGTTATTATCAAGTATCCAAATGGATCTATTAAGTCACAATAGATATATTTGAACCCACTTCCAGGGACATCTACAACAGACCCATACCTGCTAACAATGCAACCTTCAAAATAAGCACTAAGCATTTTTTGTTGCATGTCAGTGATGCCAACATTCACAGGTGGAGTTTTTTTCTTGCTTGGGTTAAGTACCAATTGAGCCATACAACACAATTGACAAAGTTCCCAAAAACAACTTGAATACAAACAAAACAAATTGCTTATACACTCCTTGCAGTAATATGCACAATAGATAGAAAGTTTGCTTATATTTTGCACTATAACATACACAAAAAATTGAAAACTAAAAGTTTTATGAAACCAAAACGCAATGTAGTTGTGGAACACTTAGATATCTATGGTTGACAAAAAATGTGTTTGTCTTCTGCACTATAATATACACAAGAGACAAAAAAATTGAAATTCCCAAAAACAACTTGAATACAAATTTAAAAAATTGTTTATACACTCCTCACTATAATATGCACAATAAATAAATTTTTTAAAAATATTTTGCACTGTAATATACACAAAAATTAAAAACTAAAAGCTTTATGAAACCAAAACCTAATGTAGTTATGGAACACTTGGATATCTATGGCAGATAGAAATTGTGTTTATCTTCTGCATTATAATATACACAAAAGACAAAAAACTACAAACCTTACGAAATTAAAATCCAATGTAATCATGGAACACTTACAGATTTGTGGTGTGTTGTGATGTACTGAAGCACAAACAAAAACCTTTAAAACAACTTCAACAACTTAGAATAAACTTCCCACAAGTGAGCAAATAAAAAGAAAATTGCAAACATAGCTCAAATTAGGTGCTTCAAATCTCACAAAACTCATAGATTATAAAAAAAACAATATACTAAAAGAAAGTGCTTCAAGAACAAAACCGAATAAGATTATATAATAGTCATGATAACTCATCACCTTTAAAATAAATGTGATGAGGTGTACAAAATTTGGGTTTAGATTTAAGTTAAGTTTGTGTTAAATTTAGGGCTATAATGGATTAGGGTTATAAAGGTTCACAACTACATCTAGGTCTGTAATGGATTAAGGTTTAGATATAAGTATGTAGTAGATTAGGGTTTAGAGTACACTTTTCAAGGTTCCTTGCCACTTGTCCTTCTACTAAACCTTAAAATACTATAGACTAGCAACAACCTAAACTTAGACCTAACAACAAATTATGGTTAATTAAAGACCTATTAAATAATTGCATGGATATAAAAAATAGGGGGCATGGGCTACATTTGACACATAATTAGATACTTAGAATAATTCAAATTAAAGGTTAATACAATAAAAATGAAAGTACATATAGATGTTCAATTTTCCTAATGTATATAGAATGCATAGTGGGATTATATGGGAATTCTAGGGTATGACATTATAGGGTATGTTTGACAAATTGAATGAGGGCAAATGACATACCCTGAAATGTCATACCTACATTTTCATAACTACAATTAACCATACTTGGGCAATGACATATGTAGGGTATGAAAATGAGGTTGTACCACAAAAGTTTGCCATGAAGGTGAGTCAATTGAAAAACTATAGCTCATAGTTCAAGTGTGTCCTACAAACACAAAACACGAATTCCATTTCAATTGGCTAACTTATCACTAATAAGGTAAACAAGGTTTTAATAAGGAAAACTTGCAAAATTTGGATCCAATGTGATAATCCCTGTCCTTGTGATGATAGGGCCCAATAAAAACATTCATGAAAGGCAACAAAAGAGCTCAAGTTGTGGCACAAATAGAATGTCAACATAAAATACCAATTCAAAAGTTTTAAAAATAACATGGAAACAAAATTGAAAGAGTAAAACCTTGGAAAAGTGTATTTATTTCGATCTTGTTCTTTTCCACTAGATGTACTTTAAACTTGTAGGCCAAGAGAAAAAACATTGTTAAATTGCAAAAGATAGACAAGGAACAACTACCAAAACACCACATGAATAACATCCATTCCATCAAGGACAAAGTTTTACTACTATGATGAAGTAGTTGACCATTCCATGTTAAAGAAGGCAAGTTCATGTTTCACATGGCTCCTACTCCTAGTAGGTGCAGCACCTAATTCATTACCACCCTTTGAACCGCTATTAACACCAAAAACCAAAATTCATCATCCTTTGTTATAGATCAAAATCATACTAGAAAAAGAAAAACCAAAAGATGCATACCCTTCCAAGAAATCCATCCACCATTTTCAACAGTAAGAGGAAGAGGCCATCACTAAACAAATTTACAACTGCAGTTGTTATAGTAATAGTGCATGCCCCCTAGCCAACACCACTTTGGCAGCACTTATAGCAGCTTCTACTTCAATCAATTCATCGGCATTATTAGCAACATGTCTCTCCAACAAAACATTGGCGTGTTGTTCATGAAGCCTTTGCATTGCCTCCTTTGATTCTTCGATAATGGGTCCTTTATCTTGTGAATCACATACAATTTAGTTAAATGATTTTCATTGTTTGTGATTGTCTTATTGACATTAGCACCCACCCATAATTAATATTGTCCTTCCTTCCTAGGAGATTGCTTCTAAACATATGATTATGGTTGTTTTGACAAGGTATGGAAGGAAGGCAAACATGAAATTTGTCACTCATTCTGCTACAAAATGGAGTCTTGCTGGTTTTGAAAAAAAACCAAATATTAGCTTTATAGCCTCCTTCACGTTCTAATAACAATGTTTTATTTTGACCACAACACCACTGCCTCATGCTCTCCAACTTGTATCACCATGACATCCACTTAGCTTAACTAAAAATTGTTTCATAGTCATTTTTACATAAATCTAGCAAACTTGACAATTCAAAGGTTTCATTAATATGCCAACCAGAACAATTAAACACATTATAGATGGCAATTTAACATGTTTCAAACATTTATTTGGACAAATTGAAGTTTGAATCAAATTTCCTTTCATGTCACTAAACATTTTAGATAATCAAAAGCTCATACATAAGTAATTTGGGCTGGTTTCAAGATAGGTTAGTTTTGGATACCATTTAAAATTGAATATTGGAAACAAGTGGAGCCATCCCTTTAACCAATAGAATATCACAAAAGAATTTGGTATTTCGGAATCAAGATTTTAAATTAAATAGACTGTACCTTAGCAAATTTAAAAAGCTCATCTAGGATTTCAGACAATGTTGGATGTGCATGAACAACAAACTTGATATCCTACACACCAACCATGATGAATATTAGTGCATTATAAGTGAACTTCCAAATGCATTTGTTGCACACAATAAAGATAGAAATTGTCCACAGCAAATAAACCATGTTCCAACAAATTTTCTAGTAACAATATATAACCACACATTTACCACCAATGAGTTTGGTGTCATCACCTCACCAAATGTGATGGCAAACAATTCTCCTAATCTTACAAAGAACAACATGACAATTACTAGATGTTGAAATACTTGAAGATGTTAGATATGGTATTGGTTCTTCTCATTAGCTTCACATAAAAGTGACTAGACACATAGAGGGTTCCAAATCTATATCTATTTACGAGATCGGGGAGAAATCTCTGCAAAAATATTATGAAGGTAACACTACAATGAATATAGTTGTAACTTTATGAGAGTAGTTCACAAAATTGTCATACCATCACCTTCATCACATATAGCAATGATAAACTACCATGGCTACCAACTTCATCTACTCTTGATGTTGGGTGTAAATAAGCATATAATGATCTACCCAAAATTTTAAGTAAACCATGTACAAAATCTGCATCCAATGTTTCTATCACATTTCTAGAAGCAATATGAAGACTTGGACATAACATTGGCTAGCATTTAAGAGGCATATGCATGGGGTTGCAACTTTATGCACAATAATTAAATAATCATACTTGTTTTTGGTAAAGACTCTCAAAAAGCTGAAACAAGGAGTTGGCAAGCTCCACCATATCATTGCCATTCCCATGAACTTCTTCCACATTCTTCCATATTTGCAAAATTGAAGATATGTGAGGGACCTTCCAATTCAATAATGTGCCCAAGTTTGTTGGTAACAATTTTTTATAAAAATGGAAAAAGAAGAAACATAACAAACCCAATATTGAAACAAAGGTTGTCATTACATAGGAACCACACATGTTGCACATTTGCTGCAAATGCTTTTGGTAACCCTCCATAAGCACTAGCAGCAAGGTGAGCGTCAATGATTTGAAAATCAAGGGGCTGAACTACCATACCACGCACCTTACCAATCCCATGGCCCTTTATACCACCAATCAAAGTAGAAACAACTTTTCCTTTGTCAGCATCTGTCACAGGACAATTCAGTAGCATTACATGAAGTAATCAAAGGAAGCCACTAGTTTCCTTGTTTTGCACCTTTGAGCTTTTGTTGGAGAACCACCATAAAAATTTGCTCGAACTTGCATTACAACTCTATGTAAAGGAAATCAAAATTCCACCTATGAGCATAATAACAAGGTCTAGACTTTGCAACCATGAAAGCAACTTCATGATTCAACAAGCAATTGGTATCCAAAGCAACATCTACACTAGCTTTATTCTACACCATTCCTTTATCCAATGATAGTAACCATACTGCATATAAAATATAAGGCACAGTATAACCTCATCATGACCTTTGAATCCCAAATGTCGTCAAATAATATTGTGGGGAAGATTAGCATGCATACAACAACCATTTGATTCACAAATTTTTGAGCTTAAAATGCTTAAAAATAATCCAAGCATCTAGGCTAAATCTGACTAAATGTACCTTGGTTGGGCCTAATGCATTGCCCTTGAAGATGTCCCTACTTATTAACCATTCCAAAATGTCAACTACCCATTTAACAAGGTGCAAGTCCAAGGCCTCCCACACCTTGGCCTTGATCTTGGCATTGACATTTGTTGGCATTGTGTGCATAGGTTTTGAAGCCTTCACCCGGGGGGATTTCATTAGATTGATAATGTTTGTTCTTTTCACCATTTGCCAGAGCTTCCTATTTGTTTTTCTTTTATGCATTTGGCAACCACAAGGAGAGTTCCATTTTTGCTTTTGCTAGTACCTGAAACATATAGGCAAACTCAAACAATGCAACGATTGGTAGTCCATATCTAAAAAAATCGACTAAAAAAGAATTCTAAACTTCTTGGAACTATTTAACAGTTTGAACTCAATCTAAGCTTTTAGCTCCTAATTGCCAGAACCAACAAAAAAAACTAAAGAATCTAAAAAGCTTTTTGAAACTACAATTGTTCCAACAAGATGGCCATCTGATTTGCCCACCAACTCTTTAGCTCAACTTCGTGGGATAATAGTCAAAAAGTCATTTTGATAGATAAAAGTACCAAAAACACAAAACTTATGTCTTGAGACAATTTATCACAAGACAACCAAACCACCACACTCCATTGGATGCATTTCATACCTATGTATCATTTTCTACAACAACAACTATAGCAATTGCCCCAACTAGCACACCACCGTCTCCTTGAAGACATCCAATGAGCCTCATGCGCTCCTCTAGTTTCAATCCATTACGATTGCCACTTTTTTTAACCTCAATAAGAGTGATCAAGTACCGATGAACAAGTTCAGGCCATGTCACCTCATTCATAAGGAAATCACCCCCAAATTGTTGCATGTAAATGGAGAAAGATGAAAGATTCAATGGTTCATGGGGTTGGTGATCTTAGCTTTGTGATCACCACTAGCGATGTTCGAGCACATCTAGACAAACAAAGTGTTCATTAGCCATCAACGGTTAATTTCAAAACCCAAAAAGCCGCCACTAGCCCTCTCTCCTTAAAAAATAAATGCCCTGAATTTTCCCACTTAATCCAACTATTGTGTCCACATTCGGAATAAGGAAAAAAACCCATTTCAATCTAAGAAATTTAAACATTTTCATCAAATAAATCGGTTCATTTAATGTGAAACCGGTTTTAATAAGGTAAGAGGTGCAAAAGTTGGATCCAATGTGGCAGTCCTTGTCCTTGGGGGGGCAAGGCCCAACAAACTATTTTCCTTCATAGATAGACTAGTGTGGCTTGTGTCGTTGGCCCAAGTTTCACCACGTTTTCAACTGATTTTTCCTTCCAAAACCTAGTTTTTTGGAATTTATTTGAATTTTCAATAGTAAAAATCACTTTAAAATCAATATTTCCCACATTCTAAATCCAAATCTTACTAAATAAATTCCATTAATTCCTACTCATGAACATCTCTCCAACAACACCAAAGGCACATTCCAACTCCTTCAAAATTTTCAGCTACGATTTAATTTAATTTTAAATGAAAAAATCATTCAATATTCAAGACTTTTGCATCACAAGTCCAAATGCCATGAAACCAAGCCAATGCGCCCCTACTCCTTTAGAGCTTTCCAAAGAAACCAAGAATGTGATCTAAAGCATCCTAGTTCGATGGATCTCATTAGTGCAAAACAAAACAAACAAATTACCTTCCTTCATAGATAGATTGGAGATGTACTTGAATCCAATTTGGAATCTATTGGATTTTATAAAATTTATTTTTTTACATATCTGAAAATTAGAAAACTGGAAAAACATTTTTTTGGATTAAAATAAATAAATTCACACAAACTATTGAAGTTTTGCCACCCCCAAAAGAACATACACTATGCCTGCAAAGAAGGAAAATGAAAATATATGTATGTCTCAACAAAAATGTGCCTAAGTGAGCCTATGACCACATTGCACATGAAACAAAAACAAATCTCCAAAAAAAAAAAAAAAAAAAAAAAACAAACCATTTTTTTAATATTTAAAAAAATAAAAAATTAAAAAAAATAAAAAAAAATAAAAAAAAGACAGTAAAGTAAAAA